>Ga0310834_100347_pt1 | contig 61601 bp, 52 predicted proteins | sample SM_ome_2_FD_201314 | JGI IMG/M metagenome (GOLD analysis project Ga0310834, IMG submission 201314) | Sorghum-adapted microbial communities enriched on stacked mutant (SM) sorghum from Joint BioEnergy Institute, Emeryville, California... ...
ACATCTTCCTCACCTCGATCGTCATCTTCCTGGCCGGCTCGGCGCTGTCCGGGACGTCGCAGGGGATGGCCGAGCTGATCGGGTTCCGTGCGCTGCAGGGCCTGGGCGCCGGCGGGCTGATGGTCGGCGTCATGGCGATCATCGGTGACCTGGTGCCACCCCGCGAGCGCGGCCGTATCCAGGGCATGTTCGCCGGCATCATGGCGGTGGCCATGGTGGCCGGCCCGCTGGTCGGCGGATTCCTCACCGACCACCTCTCGTGGCGCTGGGCCTTCTACATCAACCTGCCGATCGGCGTGGTCGCCGTGGCCCTGATCATCAGCCGGCTGCACCTGCCGAAGTACCGGTCGGAGCACCGCATCGACTGGCTCGGCGCCGGCCTGCTCTCGGTGGGCATCACCGCGCTCACCCTGATCACCACCTGGGGCGGCAGCCAGTACGACTGGGCCTCCGGGCAGATCCTGGGCCTGATCGCGGTCGCCGCGGTGACCCTGGTCGCCTTCCTCTTCGTCGAGCGCCGGGTGGCCGAGCCGATCCTGCCGCTGGGCATCTTCGCCAACAGCAACTTCGCCCTGATCTCGGTGATCGGCTTCCTGCTCGGTTTCACCATGTTCGGCGCCATCAACTACCTGCCGCTGTTCCAGCAGACCGTGCAGGGCGCCTCGGCCACCAACAGCGGCCTGCTGCTGCTGCCGATGATGGGCGGGATGCTGGTCACCTCGCTGATCTCCGGTCAGGTGATCACCCGTACCGGCCGGTACAAGATCTTCCCGATCGTCGGCGGCGTGGTCATGGTGGGCGGCCTGCTGCTGCTGGCCCAGCTCGACGTGGGCACCACGCGGCTGGTCTCGTCGCTGTTCATGCTGGTCCTCGGCGGCGGCATGGGCTTCCTGATGCAGAACACCCTGCTCATCTCGCAGAACAGCGTGGCGCAGCGGGACATGGGCGTGGCCAGCAGCACGGCGACCTTCGTGCGGTCGATCGGCGGCTCGTTCGGGGTGTCCGTGTTCGGCGCGATCTTCGCCAGCCGGCTGCGCGACGACGTCGCCGCCCGGCTCGGCCCGCAGGCCGCCGAGCAGGTCGACAAGGCGGGCGGCAATCTCGACCCGTCGGTGCTGAGCACGCTGCCGGCCCAGGTGCAGGACGGTTTCCACCACGCGATCGCGTACGCCGCCTCGACGATGTTCTGGTGGGCGGTGCCGTTCGCGGCGATCGTGGCCGTGCTGACCTGGTTCATCAAGGAGGTGCCGCTGCGCAGCGGCCCGGTCGGGCCGCGCGACGCGGACAAGCAGCCAGAGCAGGACGCCACCCAGGCGGTCGCCACCGCTGGCTGAGGCGTCCCGATCGGGGGTCGATCAGGGGCTTGCGGGAGGTACCCGCAAGCCCCTGATCGTCTCTGCTGCCGGAGGCGCGCTCGCTCTCACCGCCGGGAGGTGCGCACTGGGTGCGCGTACGGTTGCGATCTATGCTTGTTCCGTGCAAGACTGCGCACAGATCGCGCGACGAACGCGCACCATGGTGGGCGGGGGTCTCAGATGAGCCAACGCGGCGCCGGCATGGCGGCGGACATCGCCGAGCAGCCGGAGATGTTCGCCAGGCTGCTCGAACCGCCGCAGACGGCCGCGATCGCCGAGGTGGCCCGGGTGATCGCCCGGCGGCGCCCGCGGCACGTGGTGCTCACCGCGCGCGGCACCTCCGACCACGCCGCGCTCTACGCCGCGTACCTCATCGAGATCCGCCTCGGCCTGCCGGCGGGGCTCGCCTCGCCCAGCGCGGTCACCGTGTACGGCGCGCGCCCGGACCTGTCCGGCGCGCTGGTCATCGGGGTGAGCCAGAGCGGCAGCTCGCCTGATCTCTGCGAGGTGCTGCGGGTGGCCCGGCAGGCGGGTGCGCTCACCCTGGCGGTCACCAACGCGCCGGCCTCGCCGCTGGCCGGCACCGCCGAGCTCGCCCTCGACATCGGGGCCGGGCACGAGCGCGCGGTCGCGGCCACCAAGACCTACACCGCCGAGCTGCTCACGCTGCTGATGCTGGTCGAGGGGATCCGCGCCGGCGACGGCGCCGTCCCCGAGGACGAGCGGAGGGCGCTCGGGGCGCTGCCGGCGCTCGCCGCCGGCGCGCTCGCCGACCCGACCGCCGCCCAGCTCGCGCCGCGCTACCGGTTCGCCGCCCGGATCGTGACCACCGGCCGGGGGTACGCCTACCCGACCGCCCGCGAGGCGGCGCTGAAGCTGATGGAGACCTCGTACCTGGCCGCGCTCGCGTTCTCCGGCGCCGACCTGCTGCACGGGCCGCTGGCGATGGCCGACCCGGACGTGCCGGTGCTCGCCGTGGTCGGCGACGGCCCGGGCGGCGGGGCGATGCGGGACGTGCTGGGCCGGCTCGGCGAGCGACGGGCCGACGTGGTCGCGGTCAGCCCGTCGCCGGTGGCCGGCGCGGCCGCGCACATCCCGGTGCCCGCGGTGGACGAGCGGCACGCTCCGCTGCTGGACATCCTCCCGCTGCAGCAGCTGGCGCTGGCGCTCGCGCTCGCCCGTGGCGCGGACCCGGACGCCCCCCGCGGACTGCAGAAGGTCACCAGCACGCTGTGACACGCTTGGTGCGTGTCCACCCTGCGCGACCTCGTCGAGGAGCACGCCAACCTCGATCCGCTCGACATCGACCACCTGCACCAGCTGGCCGGTGACTGGCAGCTGATCTCCGACCTGTCCTTTGCGGACCTCCTGCTGTGGCTGCCGCTGGACGACGGCTCCTTCCTCTGCGTCGCGCAGGTCCGGCCGCTCACCGGGCCCACCGCCTACCAGGACGACCAGGTGGGCAGGCGGGCGAGCGGGCCGGAGGTGGCCCACCTGGCGGTCGCGGTCAGCCAGGCCCGGATCTGGCGCGAGGGCGACCCCGTCTGGTACGGCAACACGCCCGCCCGGCACGAGGCGATACCGGTGCGACGGCGGATGGCCGACGGCGAGGTCGGCGCGGTGATGGCCGTGGTCGGCCGGGACACCAACCTGTCCACCGCGCGCACCCCCAGCCAGCTGGAGCTCAACTACCTGACCACCGCCGACGACCTGGCCCAGATGGTCGCCGACGGCACCTTCCCGCCGTACTCCAGCCCGGGCGAGACCACCTCGGCGCCGCGGGTCGGCGACGGTCTGATCCGGCTGGACGCCTCGGGCAAGGTGACCTACGCCAGCCCGAACGCCCAGTCCGCGCACCGCCGGCTCGGGCTGCCCTCCCACCTGGTCGGCGAGGACCTGGCCGAGGTGTGGAAGCGGCTCGTCGACGACCCGTTGGAGGGCGGAGACGCGGCCGAGCGGATCCACGCCGCGCTGCGCGGGGAGGCGCCTGCGCGTAAGGAGCTCGAGGCCCGCGGCGCGAGCGTGCTCACCCGGGCGCTCCCGCTGATGCCCGCCGGGGTGCCGATCGGCGCGCTGGTCCTGGTCCGCGACGTCACCGAGGTGCGCCGCCGTGACCGCGCCCTGATGACGAAGGACGCCACGATCCGGGAGATCCACCACCGGGTGAAGAACAACCTGCAGACCGTCGCCGCGCTGCTGCGCCTGCAGGCCCGCCGGGTCGGCACCCCGGACGCGCGCGCCGCGCTGGAGGAGTCGGTGCGCCGGGTCGCGTCCATCGCGCTGGTCCACGAGACGCTCTCGATGTCCAGCGACGAAGTGGTGGAGTTCGACGGCATCGTGGACCGGGTGGCCACCGCGGCGGCCGAGGTCGCCGCGACCGAGGCGAAAGTGGTCATGCGGCGGGAGGGGACGTTCGGCACGCTGCCCGCGGAGGTCGCCACCCCGCTGGTGATGGTCCTCAACGAGCTGCTGCTGAACGCGGTCGAGCACGGCTTCCCGGCAGATGCGGACGCGGCCGGTGCAGCGCCGGCCACCGGCGAGGTGGTGGTGCGGGCGCAGCGGCACCGCAAGCAGCTGCACGTCACGGTCGCCGACAACGGGCGCGGGCTGCCGGACGGGTTCGACTCCGCGCACAGCGAGCGGCTGGGGCTGCAGATCGTGCGTACGCTCGCCACCGGCGAGCTGCGCGGTTCGATCGAGCTGCGTAACCGGGCCGGGGGCGGGACCGAGGCGGTCCTCGTGCTACCGGTCGCCAAGCAGCGGTGAGCGCGCCGGCCGTCCCGGCGTTGCGTTCTATCGATGTCCGTGGGTAGGGTCCGGGTGAGCCAGGCCACGGACACAACGTGCCGGCGGGACCAGGGCAAGGGTTCCCGCGAGCTGGCCGTTTTTTCGGCCTTCTGCTGAAACCTTTCACCTCACCCGCAAGGAGTCGTCGTGGCTCTTCCCAGAACGCGCACCGCCGTACTCGCCGCCGCGTCCGCGGCCGCCCTCGCCGCCGCGGGCCTGGTCGCCGCCACCGCCGCCAGCGCGGCCACCGGATGCCGCATCGACTACCAGGTCACCAACGAGTGGCCGGGTGGCTTCGGCGCCAACGTCACCATCACCAACCTGGGCGACCCGATCAATGGCTGGACCGTCGCCTGGTCGTTCACCGCCGGCCAGACGGTGACCCAGTACTGGAACGCCACCGTGACGCAGAACGGCAGCCAGGTCACCGCCACCAACGTCAGCTACAACGGCAGCCTGGCCACGAATGCCACCACTTCGTTCGGCTTCAACGGCTCGTGGAACAACTCGACCAACCCGACGCCGGCGAGCTTCACCCTGAACGGGACCGCATGCACCGGTTCCGTCGGCGGCCCATCCTCCACTCCACCCACCTCCCCGTCGGCGTCGACCCCGGTCACGCCCTCGACCTCGCCGACGACCTCACCGACGAGCTCGCCACCGCCGGCCGGTTCCGGCAGGCAGATGGAGGACCTGAACCGGGGCCTGATCAGCGTGCGCTCCGGCAACGGGAACCTGGTGTCGTGGCGCCTGCTCGGCACGGACGCGCCGAACACCGGCTTCAACCTGTACCGCGGGTCGACCAAGGTCAACTCGTCTCCGATCACCAACTCGACCAACTACCTGGACTCGGGTGCGCCGGCGGACGCGTCGTACACCGTGCGCGCGGTGGTGGGCGGCGTGGAACAGGCGCCCTCCGAGCCGTCGCTGCGGTTCACCGGCGGCAACTACCTGGACGTGCCGATCCAGCGGCCGGCCGGCGGCACGACGCCGGACGGGGTGTCGTACACCTACAACGCCAACGACGCCTCGGTCGGCGACCTGGACGGCGACGGGCAGTACGAGATCGTGCTGAAGTGGGACCCGACCAACTCGAAGGACAACTCGCAGTCCGGATACACCGGCAACGTGTTCGTCGACGCGTACCGGTTGAACGGGACCCGCATGTGGCGCATCGACCTCGGGCGCAACATCCGGGCCGGCGCGCACTACACGCAGTTCCAGGTGTACGACTACGACGGCGACGGCCGTGCCGAGGTGGCCATGAAGACCGCCGACGGCACCCGCTCCGGCACCGGACAGGTGATCGGCGACCCGAACGCCGACTACCGCAACTCGTCCGGCTACATCCTGTCCGGCCCCGAGTTCCTGACCATGTTCGACGGCCGGACCGGCGCCGCACTGTCCACAGTGAACTACGAGCCGGCCCGGGGCTCGGTGTCGTCCTGGGGCGACTCGTACGGCAACCGGGTGGACCGGTTCCTGGCCGGCACCGCCTACCTGGACGGCCAGCGGCCCAGCCTGATCATGTCGCGCGGCTACTACACCCGGACCGTGATCGTCGCCTGGGACTTCCGCAACGGCTCGCTGACCCGGCGCTGGACGTTCGACTCCAACTCGGCCGGGTCGCAGTACACCGGGCAGGGCAACCACCAGCTCTCCATCGCCGACCTGGACTCCGACGGCCGGGACGAGATCGTGTTCGGGGCCATGGCGATCGACGACAACGGGCGGCCGCTGTGGACCACCGGCTTCGGCCATGGCGACGCCCTGCACGTGGGCGACCTGGTGCCCAGCCGGGCCGGGCCGGAGGTGTTCAAGGTCGACGAGAACACCTCCTCGCCGGCGGACTGGGTGGTCGGTGGCAACGGTCAGGTCGTCTGGCGGGCGGCGAGCTGCGGCTGCGACAACGGCCGGGGCGTGGCCGGTGACGTCTACGCCGGCAACCCGGGCGCCGAGGTCTGGTCGTCGGCCGTCTCCGGCCTGCGCAGCGCCGCCACCGGCGGGCAGGTGGCCAGCCGCAAGCCCTCGTCGACCAACTTCCTGGTCTGGTGGGACGCGGACCCGGTCCGGGAGCTGCTGGACAGCAACCACATCGACAAGTACGGCACCGGCGGGGACACCAGGCTGCTGACCGCCAGTGGTGCGCACGCCAACAACGGCACCAAGGCCACCCCGTCGCTGTCGGCGGACCTGTTCGGCGACTGGCGCGAGGAGGTCATCTGGCCGCGGGACGACAATGCGGCGCTCCGCATCTACGCCACGACGATCCAGACCGATCGGCGCATCTACACCCTGATGCACGACCCGCAGTACCGGGTGGCGATCGCCTGGCAGAACACCGCGTACAACCAGCCACCGCACCCGAGCTTCTTCATCGGTGACGGCATGGCGACCCCGCCTCGACCCAACATCTACGTCCGATAATCGGCATCTCTCGATGGTGAGGTCCGGCACGCTCCGGTGTGCCGGACCTCACGGTAAGTGGCCGGTATCACTCCCGTTATCCGGGAGAAGCTGGTGTGACCGGCCAGCTTCGGTATTGTGGTCAGCATGACCGCCGCACTCGAGCGCCGTTTCGTGGCCCGTCGCCACGTCGACTACGGCCGCGTGCGTAGCGCGATCTGTCCGGCCCGCTGACGCCGCCCGAGAAACCAACGTTCCGGGCGCGCATTCGCGCCGGCCTTCTCGACACTGTGGTCGCTGGCCCCGAGTCCGGGCCTGCCCGCGCGCGTTGCGCGTCCCCGTAGCCAATCCCAAGCTAGGAGGACGCCGCAGATGGCGCTCACCACGATCCCGGCTCCCAAGGACGTCGCGCCGCCCGCGGCCGGCCGGGACAAGCCGGTCCGCCGCGCGCGCGGTGAGGGGCAGTGGGCGGTGGGCCACCGGGAGCCGCTCAACGCCAACGAGCGCATGAAGAAGGACGACGATCCGCTCAACGTCCGGGCCCGCATCGAGGGCATCTACGCCCACCGTGGCTTCGCTTCAATCGATCCGCAGGACCTGCGCGGCCGGTTCCGCTGGCTCGGCCTCTACACCCAGCGCAAGCCGGGCATCGACGGCGGTCGGACCGCCGTGCTCGAGCCGCACGAGCTCGAGGACGAGTACTTCATGCTGCGCGTGCGGGTCGACAGTGGACAGCTCGACCTGGACCAGTTGCGCACCATCGCCGGCATCTCCCGGCGGTACGCGCGGGACTCGGCGGACCTCACCGACCGGCAGAACGTCCAGCTGCACTGGGTCCGCATCGAGGACGTACCGGCGATCTGGCGGCAGCTGGAGGCGGTCGGCCTGCGCACGACCGAGGCGTGCGGCGACTGTCCACGGGTCATCATGGGGAGCCCGGTGGCGGGCATCGCCGCGGACGAACTGGTCGACGGCACTCCGGCGATCCGGGAGATCGTCACCCGGTACATCGGCAGCAAGGAGTTCTCCAACCTGCCCCGCAAGTTCAAGACCTCGATCGGCTGGCTCGCCGACGTGCCGTACGAGCTCAACGACGTGGCGTTCGTCGGCGCGGTCCACCCCGAGCACGGGCCCGGTTTCGACCTGTGGGTCGGCGGCGGGCTGTCCACCAACCCGATGCTGGCCAAGCGGCTCGGCGCCTGGGTGCCGCTGGCCGAAGTGCCCGAGGTGTGGGCCGGGGTGACCGGCATCTTCCGCGACTACGGCTACCGCCGGCTGCGCCATCGGGCGCGGCTGAAGTTCCTCGTCGCCGACTGGGGCCTGCCGCGGTTCCGGGAGGTGCTGGAGACCGAGTACCTGCACCGCAAGCTGATCGACGGGCCGGCGCCGGAGCTGCCCGACCGGCCGATCGACCACATCGGGGTGCACGCGCAGCGGGACGGGCGATACTACGTGGGCGCGGCGCCGATTGCCGGCCGGGTCTCCGGCACCCAGCTGAGTCAGCTGGCCGACCTGGTGCAGGCCGCCGGCAGCACCCGGGTGCGGCTGACCCCGCTGCAGAAGGTGCTGGTGCTGGACGTCGAAGAGTCCAGAGTGGACTCTCTGGTGGCCGGCCTGCGCCAGATCGGCCTGGACGCCACCCCGTCCACCTGGCGGCGCAACACGTTGGCCTGCACGGGTATCGAGTTCTGCAAGCTGGCCATTGTGGAGACCAAGGCGCGGGCCGCCCAGCTGGTCGCTGCACTCGAGGAGCGGCTGCGCGACATGGACGTCGACATCAGCATCAACCTCAACGGCTGCCCGAATGCATGCGCGCGCACCCAGGTCGCCGACATCGGCTTGAAGGGCCAGCTCGTGGTCGGCCCGGACGGGCGGCAGGTGGAAGGCTTCCAGGTCCACCTCGGCGGCGCGCTGGGCCTGGCCCAGGGACAGGCGGCCGGGCTCGGCCGCAAGCTGCGCGGCCTGAAGACGACTGCCGACGAACTGCCCGGGTACGTGGAGAGGCTGGCGCGCCGTTACGTCGCGGGGCGCGCCGAGGGTGAGCCGTTCGCGCAGTGGGTCGCACGAGTGGATGAGGAGGCTCTCCGGTGATGTTCGGGGGTGCACAGTGACAGAGCGGACGGCGACGATGTACTGCCCCTACTGCGGCGACGAGGACCTGCGGCCGCACGAGGACGCGCGCGGCGCGGCCGCTGGCCAGGCGCCACAGACCGCTCCGGGCGCCTGGGAGTGCCGCTCGTGCGCCCGGGTCTTCTCGGTGCGCTTCATCGGTCTCCTCGCTCCGGTGGTGGCCAGATGAAGCTCAGCAACGCCACCGGGCTGATCGACGCCGATTCCTTGATCGCTCCGCGCGACTCGGCAGAGCCGGGCAGGCGCAGCCAGCAGGAGCTGCGGGAGCTGGCCACCCGGGCCGGGCGCGAGCTGGAGGGGGCGCCGGCCGAGGAGATCGTGCGGTGGGCCGCCGAGACGTTCGGCGAGCGGTTCTGCGTGACCAGCTCGATGGCCGACGCCGTGCTCGCGCACCTGGTGTCGCGGGTGATGCCCGGGGTGCACGTGCTGTTCCTGGACACTGGCCTGCACTTCGAGGAGACGCTGCGGATCCGCGACACGGTCGCCCGGACACTGCCGGTCACCGTGCGGTCCATCCGGCCGCGGCTGACCGTCGGCCAGCAGGACGGGGTGTACGGTCCGCGGTTGTTCGCCCGGGACCCCGACGAGTGCTGCGCGCTGCGCAAGGTGGAGCCGCTGGAACGGGCCCTCCAGCCGTACGACGCCTGGGCGGCCGGCCTGCGCCGCGACGAGTCGCCGACCCGGGCCAACACCCCGGTGGTGGCGTACGAGGCGCGCCGCGGCAAGGTCAAGGTCAACCCGCTGGCCACGTGGACCCAGTCCGATGTGGACGCCTACATCGCCCGCCACGACGTGCCGGTCAATCCGCTCATCAGGCAGGGGTACGCCTCGGTGGGCTGCTGGCCGTGCACCCGGCGGACCAAGGCCGGTGAGGATCCGCGGGCCGGACGCTGGCCGATGTTCGACAAGACCGAGTGCGGCCTGCACACACAATGACCGGCGGGAAGGTGGCATGACCGGCGGGGAGGTGGCGCCGGTGGTGCTGGTCGCGCACGGCAGCAGGGACCCGCGGGCGGCCGCGTCCACCCGGGCGCTCACCCGGGCGGTGGCCGCCGCCCGGCCGGGGCTGGATGTGCGCGCGGCGTACCTCGACTTCACCCCGCCCCGGCCGGCGCAGGTGCTCGGCGCCTTGCAGGAGGCCGGCCATGCGGTGGCCACCCTCGTGCCGCTGCTGTTGACCGCCGCGTACCACGGCCGGGTGGACATCCCCGAGGTGCTGGCGCGGGCCCGGGCGGACGGGTTGCGGGCCGAGGTCAGCGTCACCGACGTGCTCGGCCCGGTGGGCGGGCGGGCCCACCCGGCGCTGCTGGCCGGCCTGCGCCGCCGGCTGGCCGAGCTGGGCGTGGCGTACGACGGGGTGGTTCTCGCCGCGGCCGGGACCAGGGACGAGGCTGCCCGGGCCACGATCGGGCAGGTGGCGGACGCGCTCGGGGCTGAGCTGGGGGTGCCGTGCATCCCGGCGTACGCCTCGGCGGCCGGCCCGACCGGCGGGGAGGCGGTGCGCCAGCTGCGCCGCCGGGGCGCGCGCCGGGTGGCGGTGGCCGGCTACTTCCTGGCACCGGGCCGGCTCTACGACGCGGTGACCGGGTCGGCGCGCGCGGCCGGCGTGGTCGGGGTGGCCGCGCCGCTGGGCGCCGCCCGGGAGATCGCGCGGCTCGTCCTGGACCGGGCCGGCCTGCTGGAGACACACTGACGCCCCGGGTTCGTAGCCCCCGGGGCGTCGCCGTCTGTGCGGGTGAGGTCGGTTGTGGACGGTCAGAGGGAGTGAGCGCGGACCCGCAGGCCGCCGCGGCGCTTGACGACGCGGCGCTCCTCTTCACTCATCCCGCCCCAGACGCCGGCGTCCTGACCGGTCTCGAGCGCCCACTGCAGGCACTCACTGACCACCGAACACCGCCGGCAGACCGCCTTGGCCTGCTCGACCTGCAGGAGCGCCGGGCCGGACGTCCCGATCGGGAAGAACAGCTCCGGGTCCTCGTCGCGGCAGGCAGCACGGTGGCGCCAGTCCATGGCGGCAACACTCCTCGTTCGTGGATCGATGGCGGAAATGCAGTGCTTCTTTTCCTTCTATGCTTCCCGCGAATGTCGGACGCAATCGGACCTGAAGGCCCTAACGTCCGGCAACGCGCGAGCAGGCAGGTAACGCTGTGTTTGGGTGTTCGCTTGTGAATACTTTCACGAACGACCGCGATGTCAAGGGGCGATTGGCAAAAAGTCCAACTGGGTGAGGAAGCTCACGCCCCTTCTGTACCGCTTTGTCCGGCAAGTCGTTGCGGACGTCATCCGCCAAGAGCCTCCCTCGACTCTTGCTACGCTCAGCCATCGATCTAGTACGCTCAGGAGTTTCGCGCCGGCTCAACAAATGACCCGCAGCGCCTCGGCGACCGCGGTGAACCGCACCTTCTCCCGCTCACCCAGGTAGTCGCCGTCCAGCTGGAATGGCTGTGCCCGTCCGGCATGGAGAGTGAACTCCGTCACATCGTGCAGCCGGAGCACGTGTTTGCCATGCGGATCCCGTCTCGATAGGAGCTGCGTCACTGTGCGTGTTGTGCTCGGCACATTTAGCCCGCGCAATGCCATCACATCCAACCCCAGATCGAATGACGCTTCCGGGTTGGGGTTGATCGCGCGGTTGCCGAGATATGTCCACGGCGAGGTGTTCTGCACGATCACCGTGGCCAGTTTCTCCTCCGGCGGTTCCGCGGGCCGTTCCAGCGTGATCGCCGGCTGGTTGGCCGGCACGCGCCCGGCGGCCCAGTCGCGCAAGTACTGCCGGGCCGTCGACCGCAGGTACAGCGCCGGCGTGGAGACCCGGCCGCGCAGCCGGGCCTGCTCGACCCGGCGGATCACCGCGGCGTCGAGGCCCAGGCCGGCGCAGAACGTGAAGTACCGGTCGTCGGCGAGGCCGAGGCCGATCAATCGGCTGCGCCCCTCGCGCAGCGCCTCAAGGATCACGCCGGTCGCCTCGGCCCAGTCCTTGGGCAGGCCGAGCGCCCGGGCGAACACATTCGTCGATCCCCCCGGCACCACCGCCAGCGCAGGTCGCTCGCCGCTGCTCGCGCCCATGATGCCGTTGACGGCCTCGTTGACCGTGCCGTCGCCGCCCAGCGTCACGACGAAGTCCACGCCGCTCTCCGCGGCCTGCCGGGCCAGGCTCGCCGCGTGCCCGCGCCGCCGGGTGTAGGCGACCTCCACCTCGACGGCGCTGCGCAGAGCCCGGACCAGGACATCCCGGCCGCGTTCGGTGGTCGTGGTGGCCATCGGGTTGACCACCAGTAGCGCGCGCATGGCCGGAACTGTACCCAAGGGGAAACCGCTCCCCAGGCCGGGCCGGTGCCCGGCGCGGGCGGACGGCGGGTACCGTGTGGCACCGTGACCGAACCTGACCAGGCAGATCCGGCCGCGCAGGCGCTGCCGGCGACCCTGGCATGGGCGGTCCGGCTGCTGTACGCCGAAGCGGTCGCGGTCGGACTCATCACGGTCTACCTGGTGTACAAGGACGTCACCGGCGACGCCACCAACCTGCGCGTCGCGGTCTTCGTCACCCTGTTCGCGATCCTGATCGCCGCTGCGCTCGGCGGCCTGGCGTACGCGCTGTCCCGCTGCCGGCCCTGGGCGCGCGGCCCGGTCGTGGCGTTGCAGCTGATCCAGGTGCCGATCGGCTACTACCTGGCCACCGGCGGCACCCCCTGGTTCGGCGTCCCGGTGTCCCTGGCCGGCCTGGTCGTTGCCGGGCTGCTGGTGACGCCGTCAGCGACCAGAGCGCTCGGAGTGGGGCCGAACCGCGCGGATTGAGCAACTTGGGCCGCGCACATTGAGCTATGTTGGCCGGACCGTCGCGCGCAGTGATGGTTTGGGCATAGGCTGTCACCCCGTGAGCGGGGTGCCACCGCCGGTGACCAGGGCCGGCGGCCCGGGCAGCCCCGCTGAGGGGAGGCGGCGGGGGAGTGACAGCATGAGCGTCGAGCAGGCGAGCGGCGTCGTCCGGTCGCGCCGTGGCAGTGCCGGCGCGGGGGCTGCCGAGCGCCCGCCGGCCTACCAGATCCTCGCCGACGACCTGCGCGCGCAGATCACCTCCGGACAGCTGCGGCCCGGCGACCGGCTGCCGACCGAACCCGAGCTGTGCGCCCGGTCCGGGGTCAGCCGCAGCACGGTCCGGGAGGCGCTGCGGCTGCTCGCCAGCCAGCACCTGATCGTCACCACCCGGGGCGTGACCGGCGGCAGCTTCGTCTGCCACCCCAGCCCGGCCCAGCTCGCCGACACCCTCGCCACCGGCGTACGGCTGCTGCTGACGGACCGGGCGGCGGCCGCGGCGCTGATCGAGGTACGCGAGATCTTCGAGGTGCCCGGCGCAGAGCTGGCCGCGCTCCGGCGCACCGACGAAGACCTGGCGGCGCTCGACGCCACCATGTTCGATCCGGTCTCGGACAGCCTCGACGCCATGCTCACCGCGCAGCGGGCGTTCCATACCTCGCTCGCGGTCGCCACCCACAACGCGCTGTACGAGCTGTTCGCCCGCCCGCTGTACGACCTGTGCAGCGACCGGGAGATGGGCCTGCGCGAGTCGCCCGGGTTCTGGGCGCAGGTGGACGCGGACCACCGTGAGATCCTGCGTCGGGTCGTGGCGGGGGACGGCCCGGGCGCGGCCGCGGCCGCCCGCGCGCACCTGGCACTGCTCAAGCAGGCGTACGCGGACCAGGAGCAGATCCCGCCGGGTCAGGGCTGATCCGGGTCGACCCGACGGGCGAGCAACCGGATGGTGGCCCGCCCGCCGGTCATCTCCGAGGACGCCTCGGTCGTCAGCTGGGTGAGCACCTTCCAGGCGAAGCTCGACTCGGCCGGCAGCCGGGCGCCGGGCACAGTGGACACGGAGACCTCGACCGTGAGCGCGTCCTGGGTGACCGCGAAGCGGCAGTCCAGCTCGGTGTCGCGGCTGGCGATCGCGAGCAGCATGGCGCACGCCTCGTCCACCGCGATGCGCAGGTCCTCGATCTCGTCCAGCGCAAAGTGCAGCCGCGCGGCCAGGCCGGCGGTGGCGGTGCGCAGCACGGCCAGGTAGGTGCTGTCCGCGGGCACGGTCAGCAGCACGACGTCGTCCTCGAACGCCGCGCCGGGCTCCGCGGTCAGCTGGGTCGCCACTGGTAAGCCTCCCCCTGGGAGGACTCTAGTGGGTACCGGCCGCCTGCAGCTGCCTACTCGCCGCGAAGCCGCACTTACCCGGTCACCGCGTCCGCCTGCGGGGTCGAGCCGGCTACGCCGGCCGGTGCCTGCGCCGCCAGTTGCCGCAGGGCCGGGCCGGAGAGCCGGTAGGGCAGCCATTCCTCCATGTGGACCGCCCCGATCGCGTGGTAGAAGTCGCGAGTGGAGTTCCAGTGCAGCACCCACCACTCCAGGCGCGAGTAGCCGCGGCGCACGCACTCCTCGGCGAGGGTGGCCAGCAGGGCGCGGCCGGCGCCGATGCCGCGCGCGGCCGGCCGGACGTACAGGTCCTCCAGGTAGATCCCGTGAACGCCTTCCCAGGTGGAGAAGTTGAGGAACCACAGGGCGAAGCCTTCCGGGACGCCGCCGATGGTGGCCACGTGGCCGAACAGCGCCGGCCGTCCGTCGGCCGGAAAGAGGGCCTTCGCCAGCTGTTCCTCGGTGAGGTGGCACTCCTGCGCCGCCCGCTCGTACTCGGCCAGTTCATGCACCATCGCGACGATGGCCGGCACGTCCTCGGGACGTGCCGGCCGGATCGTGACAGGGTCGGAGCCGGATCTCACCCCTGCTTCGTCTCCCAGAAGATCTTCGAGATCTCCTCGATCTTGGACAGCAGCTGGTCGGCCACGGCCGGGTCGACCGAGCCCTTCGCGCCGGCCCCGCCGGCGAGCTTGGTCGCCTCGTTGAACAGCTGGTGCAGCTGTGGGTACTTCTCGAAGTGCGGCGCCTTGAAGTAGTCGGTCCACAGCACCCACAGGTGGTGCTTGACCAACTCGGCCCGCTGCTCCTTGATGATCAGCGCCCGGGTGCGGTACTCCGGGTCGGTGTTGGCCTGGTACTTCTCGCAGATGGCCTTGACCGACTCCGCCTCGATCCGGGCCTGCGCCGGGTCGTAGATGCCGCAGGGTAGGTCGCAGTGGGCGCTGGCGACGGTGCGCGGAGTGAGCATGCGCGGAAGTCGCATCGGAACCTCCATAGTTGGGCGTTCATAGCCTTCTCGCCGGTCCGCAAGGGCGGGCACCGGCGCCGTCTTCCCGGGATCGGTGAGATGATCCCTCACGCCGACCCTACCGCTAGGCCGACCGGCCCGCGTCGGATGTCACGAGAGGTGTAAGCCACTGTTTGCCGTACTGGTCCGTGGTCCATCCATGGTTCCGGCCCTGCGGGACGGGGACGCAGTGCTGGTGCGTCGCGGCGGCCGCCCGGTCCGGCCCGGCGATGTGGTGCTGGTCCGGTTCCGCAGCCGCCCGGAGCTGCTGGCGGTCAAGCGCGCGGTCCGCCCGCAGGACGGCGGCTGGTGGGTACGCGGGGACAACGAGTTTGTCACCGACGACTCCCGGGCATACGGCGTGGCGGACGTGGTCGGCCGGGTGGTGTTCCGGTACTGGCCCAGACCGGCCCTGATCACCAGGCGGCCGCCGGCCGCAGATTAGACTGGACGGCGCTCGGGTGATCCCCGTACGTCCTGCGCTGGCTGACCATGCCGCCGCGCGCAACTGTCGCTGAAGGAGCATCACCATGAGCAACGACGAGGCCGTGTTCGCCTTGCACCGGGCCGGCAAGCTGGCGGTCACCTCCACCGTTCCGTTGTCCAGCCGGGCGGACCTGTCCCTGGCGTACACCCCGGGCGTGGCCAAGGTGTGCGAGGCGATCGCCGCGGATCCGGCGCTGGTGCACCAGTACACCTGGGTCTCGCACACCGTCGCGGTGGTCACCGACGGCTCCGCCGTGCTCGGGCTGGGCAATATCGGTCCGGCCGCGGCGCTGCCGGTGATGGAGGGCAAGGCGGTGCTCTTCAAGCAGTTCGGCGGGGTGGACGCGGTGCCGATCTGCCTGGCCACCCAGGACGTGGACGAGATCGTCGCGACGGTGACCGCGCTCGCGCCCTCGTTCGGGGGGATCAACCTGGAGGACATCGCCGCGCCGCGCTGCTTCGAGATCGAGCGACGGCTGGAGGATGCGCTGCCCATCCCGGTCTTCCACGACGACCAGCACGGCACGGCGATCGTGGTGCTCGCCGCGCTGCGCAACGCGGCGGCGCTGCTGGAGCGCAAGCTCGGCGACCTGAGGGTGGTGGTCAGCGGCGCGGGCGCGGCCGGGGTAGCGGTCACCAAGATGCTCATCGCCGGCGGCGTCCGCGCCGCCGACCTGGTGGTCTGCGACTCCCGCGGCACCATCCACAATGGCCGTTCCGACTTGTCTGCGGCAAAGGCCGAGCTCGCCGGGATCACCAACGGCCATGGGCTATGTGGATCCATTGTGGACGCACTGGCCGGGGCCGACGTGCTGATCGGCGTGTCGGGCGGCGAGATCCCGGAGGAGGCGGTCGCCACGATGGCGCCGAACGGGATCATCTTCGCGCTGGCCAACCCGACGCCCGAGGTGCACCCCGCGGTGGCCGCCCGGTACGCCGCGGTGGTGGCCACCGGGCGCAGCGACTTCCCCAACCAGATCAACAACGTGCTCGCTTTCCCGGGCCTGTTCCGGGGCGCCCTGGACGCCCAGGCGACCCGGATCACCGAGGGGATGAAGGTGGCCGCCGCAGATGCCATCGCCGAGGTGGTCGCCGGGGAGCTGGCCGCCGACGCCATCGTGCCCAGCCCGCTGGACCCGCGCGTGGCTCCGGCGGTGGCGGCCGCGGTGGCCGCCGCCGCGCGCCGCGACGGAGTCACCCGTTAACGTGGGCGTATGCGCGCCGCGTACGCCACCACCAGCAACCCCGACGACCCGCTGGCCGCGCTCGAGGTCGGCGACGTTCCGGACCCCGCCGTTGCCGGCTGGGTGACCGTCGAGGTGAAGGCCAGCTCGCTCAACCACCACGACCTGTGGTCGCTGCGCGGGGTCGGGCTGCCGGCCGACCGGCTGCCGATGATCCTGGGCTGCGACGCGGCCGGCACCGGACCGGACGGCGAGCCGGTGGTCATCCACTCTGTAGTGTCTGACCCGGATGACCCGCGCGGGTTCTCGCTGCTGTCCGAGCACTACCCGGGCACGCACGCCGAACGGGTCGCGGTACCTCGGGAAAACCTGGTGCCCAAGCCGGCCGGGCTGTCCTTCGTGGAGGCCGCCTGCCTGCCCACGGCCTGGCTGACCGCGTACCGGATGCTCACCACGAAGGGCCGGATCGGGCAGGGTGAGTCGGTCCTGGTGCAGGGCGCCGGAGGTGGGGTCGCCACCGCCGCCGTGGTGCTCGCCGTGGCGATGGGCAAGCGGGTGTATGCGACCAGCCGTGACCCGGCCAAGCGGGAGCGGGTCGCCGCGCTCGGCGCCATCCCGGTGGAGCCGGGCGCCCGCCTGCCGGAGCGGGTCGACGTGGTGATCGAGACCGTCGGCGAGGCCACCTTCGACCACTCCCTCAAATGCGCCGCCCCGGGCGCGCGGATCGTGGTGGCCGGGGCGACCGCGGGCTACCAGCCAGCGGTCAACCTGCGCCGGGTCTTCGCCATGCAGCTGGAGATCCTCGGCTCCACCATGGGCACCCGGGAGGAGCTGGTCGACCTGCTCGAGCTGTGCGCGTCCCGGGACATCCACCCGGTCATCGACAGCGTCTACGACCTCGCCCAGGCCCGCGACGCCTACGCCCGGCTGGCCACCGGCGACATCTTCGGCAAGGTGGTGCTGTCCGTGGGCTAAAGCCGGTCGTCGAGCTCGCCGAGGCCGTGCCGCCGGGCATCGGCGCTGAGCCGCTTCTTGGCCGCCGCGTCCCCGTACAGGCTCCAGCGCAGGAAGTCGGTCGTGGTCCGGGTCACCACGTCCCACGCCGGGGAGGCCGGGTCGAGGTACGGCTCGGCGTGGTCGGCGCCGGGCAGGGTGAGGAACGCCTTCGGCCACGGCGCCTTGTCGAAGACGTCCCGGCCGGAGGCCAGCGACACCAGCGGATCGCGGGAGCCGTGCACGAACAGCAGCGGCGCGGCCGGTCCGGCGAAGTCGGTGCCGACGCCGACGGCGTTGCCGGCGAGCACGACACCGGCGCCGAACCGGGCGTCCCGGTCCAGGGTGAACAGTCCCACCGTGGTGATGGCACCGGCCGAGTGCCCGGCCGCGGCGACCCGCTTGGCGTCGAGGTGGTCGCGCAGCGGGTCACCGGCCTTGCGGCCCAGCGCCAGCACCGCGCTGAGCACCTGCGCCGCGTCAGTGGGCTGGTTGACCACGTCGAGCAGGTTGAACTCGGCGGCGCCGCGGGCGGTGTGCGGGTACCGCGGGCCGGCCACCACGAAACCGGCCGAGGCCCAGGCCGCCAGCAGGTCCCGGTAGTCGGACGGGGTGCCGTTGAGTCCGTGGCTGAACACCACGACAGGGAACTTCCCGCTGGCCGCCTTCGCGCCCCGCTTGGCCGCCCCGCCGGCCTTCCCCTTGGCCGGGTACCAGATGGTCGTCCGGAGCACGCGGTCGCCGCGCTTGGTGGTGATGGTCCGCGTGCCGACCGCGAACGGCCTGCTCGGCGCCGGTTTGGCCGGCGGCTTGGCGATCGCCGCCGCGGTCTGCGTGGCCGCGGGCTGCGCGCGCTTCTCGGCCGCCGGGGAGCCGGTGCATCCGGCCAGCGACATGGCCGCGATGGTGGCGGCCAGGGCGGTGTTCAGGATGCGGGTACGGTGCCGGACGGGGATGCGGGTACGGTGCCGGACGGGGAGGGGCGGTTCGGCTGGGCGGACACGCATGACTCCGATTCTGCGCTGCTTGTTTGATAACGGCCAGATAACGACGCAGAAAGAAATGTCCGGTTTACCTGGACTGGTCGTCGCGGTCGCCGTTGTGGCGGCGGGTGGTGACGCGCCACCACAGGAACGCCAGCGCGCCGGTGACCACCTGCGGGACGAAGGTCGCCGCCCGCCACACCACGTCCACGGCGAGGGCCAGGCTGGCCGTCGCGCCGAACGCGGAGAGCAGGCCGGTCAGGGTGGCGTCCACGGTGCCGAGGCCGCCGACGGTGACCGGGACGAACGATACGACCATCGCGAACGCGAGCGCCGCCAGCGACTCGGCCCAGGTCACACCGGAGTGTCCGTGGACGCCGTGCTCCAGCGCCCGCAGCGCCACCAGCAGGACCGCCCACGAGGTGAGCGGCGGCAGCAGGGTCGACGCGATCACCACCGGCCAGCGCCTGCTGATGACCTCGATGACATCGGACCGGAAGTCGAGCACCTTGCCGGACAGGTCGACGGTCCGGCCGCGCCGCAGGCGCCGCACGACCGGGTTGACGTACCGGTCCAGCGCCCGGCCGACCCGGCGGGCGCCCTCCTCGCTGCGCACGATGGCGGCCATGGCGGCCGCGCTGGCGGCGACCGCCCCACACCCGACCAGCGCGAACAGCACGTAGTGCCACCGCAGCTGCCCGGTGATCAACAGCGCCAGGATGCCCAGGACGGGCAGGAAGAGAGTGGCGAATACATTGAACACAGTGGAGATTGCCGAGGCGCCCGAGGCGGCACCGGAGCCGCACCCGTAGGTCTCCAGCATGTCGTACTCGACACCCAGCGCGACCGCGCCGCCGGCCGGCACGGCGTTGCTCAACGCGAACGAGGTCTGGCCGACCACGAACGCCGGCCGGTAGCCGAGTCCGGGCAGCGCGGCCTGCAGCGGCCACGCCCCGACCGCGATGTTGGCCGCCGCGGCGAAGGCGAGGCCGGCAAGGAACCCGGCGGAAATCCGCTCGATCGACGACCACGCCTGCGAATAGTGGGCGAACCTGGGGAAGACGCCGGCGAACACCACCACCAGCACGCCGACCGTCACGGCCGTGGCGGCGGCCGTACGCCAGCGCCGCGCCGCGGTGCTCCTGCCCGGTCGAGTCACCCGCGCCCCCGGTTGTCCTCGTCGACCCCGTCCGCGCATGGCCTATCCCCAAGATCGTGCCGTTCATGCCGGACGGCTTCCCGGGCCTCGCCTTCCACCTGGCCTGCCGCCGGGGCGACCTGCCGGCGGCCCGACGCCATTGTGGACAGTACGGCGGGCCGCCTGTGAGGCGCGCCGCCAATGTCAGGCGGTGCGGGGTGGGGCGGTGCTCTGGCGTACCACCAAGCTGGTGGCGAGCTCGACGCGGCGGTGGGCCGGCTGTTCGCCGCGGGCCAGGGCGAGGGCGAGGCGGGCGCCCGCGGCGGCCATCTCCAGCAGCGGCTGGCGGACGGTGGTCATCGGCGGGCCGACCCAGCGGGCCACCGGCAAATCGTCGAAGCCGACCACGCTGAGGTCCTCGGGGATCCGCAGGCCCGCCTCGCGGGCCGCCTCGTAGACGCCGAGGGCCTGCAGGTCGCTGCCGGCGAAGATGGCGGTCGGCGGGTCGGCCAGCGCCAGCAAATGGCGGCCCTGCTCGTAGCCGCCCTCGAGGTGGAAGTCGCCGTGCCGGACCAGCGCGGGGTCGACGCACAGCCCGGCGGTCTCCACCGCGGCCCGGTAGCCGTCCATCCGGGCCCGGCTGCACAGCACCTCGTCCGGGCCGCTGATCACACCGATCCGCTTGTGGCCGAGCTCCAGCAGGTGCCGGGTCGCGGCCAGCCCGCCGCTCCAGTTGGTGGCGCCGATGGAGGGGGTGTCCTGGCTGGGCTCGCCGGCCGGGTCGACCACCACGAACGGAATGCCGCGGGTCTCCAGCTTGGAGCGCTGCGCGGCGCTCAGGTCGGAGAAGACCGAGATGATGCCGGTCGGCCGGCGGGCGAGCACTCCTTCGATCCAGCCACGACCCGGGGTGTGCCGGCCCTCCAGCTCGGAGAGGACCACCGCCATCTGGTTCTCCCGGGCGACCTGCTCGACCCCCCGGATGATCTCCAGCGCCCAGGCGCTCTCCAGCTCGTGGAAGATCAGCTCAAGGGTGTTGGACCGGCTCAGGCCCTTGTCCGGGCGCTGGTAGCCGTGCTTGCGGATGATCGCCTCGACCCGCTCCCGGGTGTCCACCGCGACGTCCGACCGCCCGTTGATTACTTTCGAAACTGTCGGGATGGACACGCCGGCTTCTTCGGCAATCCGGGCGATGGTCATGGTCTGCCTCGAACGCCGGCGAGCCCGGGGGATAGCGGGGCCTTCGGTCATAGCGCGCAGTGTACGCGCTTGCCTGGAGCACGCCGCTTCGAATGTTTCGGTGCCACGGGCCTCGATGCCTTGACGGTCCAGCCGGGCGCCCCCTAGTGTCGGGCATGGAAACGATCGAACTGACTGTCGAAACTTTCGACGGATCCGGAGGAGCACATGCCCAGCCCGCGGTCGGAAACAGCCCTGCTGCGCACCGATGGGCCGCACCTGGTGAACGCCGCCGGCGAGCGGATCCGCCTGCGCGGCGTCGGCCTGGGCGGGTGGATGAACATGGAGAACTTCATCACCGGCTACCCGTCGACGGAGTCGCTGATGCGGGCGGCGGTCGCCGGTGTGGTCGGCGCGGACCGGGCCGAGCTGTTCTTCGACCGGCTGCTGACCGCGTTCTTCGACGCCCCGGACGCGGACTTCCTCGCCTCGCTGGGCGTCAACTGCGTGCGCATCCCGATCAACTACCGGCACTTCGAGTCCGACGACGCGCCCATGGAGATCCGGCCGGAGGGGTTCCGCCACCTCGACCGCGCCATCCGGCTCTGCGCCGACCGGGGCATCTACTCGGTCATCGACCTGCACGCCCTGCCCGGCGGGCATAACCAGCACTGGCACTCCGACAACCCCACCCACGTCGCGGGCTTCTGGCAGCACCGCCACTTCCAGGACCGCGTCGTGCACCTGTGGGAGGTGCTCGCCGACCGCTACCGGGACGAGCCGTACGTGGCTGGCTACAACCTGATCAACGAGCCGGCCGACCCGACCGGCGAGGTGGTCGCGAGGGTCTACGACCGGCTGGTCGCCGCGGTGCGCGCGGTCGACCCGCACCACGTCCTCTTCCTCGACGGCAACACGTACTCCACCGACTTCTCGATCTTCGCCGAGCCGTACGACAACGTCGTGTACGCCTGCCACGACTACGCGGTCGCCGGGTTGGCGTACGGCGGGCCGTACCCGGGTTTGACCGAGGGCAGGTGGGTGGACCGGGACAGCCTGGAGCGCAAGTTCCTGGAGCGCTCGGAGTACTCCCGGACCACCGGCACGCCGATATGGGTGGGCGAGTTCGGTCCGGTCTACACCGGCGACCCGGAACGGGACGAGCAGCGGTACGCGATCCTTGCCGACCAGCTGGACATCTACGACCGGTACGACGCCGGATGGTCCATCTGGACCTACAAGGACGTCGGGCTGCAGGGCCTGGTGTACGCGGCGGAGACCGGTGCCTACCGGCAGCGGTTCGGCGCCCTGATCGACAAGAAGGCGCGGCTCGGCGTGGACTCCTGGGGATCCACCGGCCAGGAGCTGCCGGATGTGCTGGAGCCGGTGCACGACCTGATCGCCAAAGAGTTTCCACAGTGGAAGCCGTACCCGTGGAACGCCCGGAAGACCACGGACGACCTGGTGCGCCACATCCTGTTCGCGCAGGCGATGGTCGGCGAGTACGCGGAGCTGTTCCGCGGGCTGGGCGACGACGAGCTGCTGGCCCTGGCCGACTCCTTCCGGCTGGACCAGTGCGTGCGGCGGGAGCGGCTCTGCGCGTTGCTCTCCGACAACATCAACCGGCCCGGTGCCCGGTAGCGCCGCTCGGCTCAGCTGGCACAGGCGACCGGCCCGGGCGAGTGCTGGGCGCACGTCGCCACACTGCAAAATCTGCGCTGCCCGCTCTCGTCCAGGAACAACCAGCCGCAGTGCCGGCCCGGACAGGCCCGCACGGTGAACCGGCGCGGATCGGCGAGCAGGTCCGCGGCGGCCCGGGCAGCGGCGTGCACCGGCAGGCGCAAGCCGGCCTCCGGGGACAGCGTCCACCGGCCGAGGCCGGCCGAGTCCCGGCGGAAGACGGAGACCTTCGCCGCTGCCTCGACGAACCTCGCCACGGTGGCGAACGCGCGGGCGTCCTGTGGGTTGCGCAGGTAGGCGTACAGCTGCGAGCGCAGCACCCGGGCCTCGTCCAGGATGGCGGCCGCCTCGGCCGGCCGGCGCCGCGCCTGCCGGATCAGCCGGGTCACGGTCGAATCGTCGATGAGGTCCAGGTAGCCGGCCCACACGGCCAGGGTGGTGTAGCTGCGCAGCCACTCGCCGCCCGGTAGGCGCGGGCCGCCCCACCCGGCGTACGTGTTGCAGAACTCCAGTGCCGGGTGGCCCCCGACGGTCCAGGGCAGCGACTGGTCCCGGACCCGGACCACGTACACCGGCCCGGCCGACCCGCCGGCCTGCGCGTCGTTGCGCAGGATCTGCGCGTACAGCGCCTGCAGGTCGGCCCCGGGCTCGACACCGAGGTCCCGGACCAGCACCTGCCGCGTGGCGTGGTAGCGCTGGAGCGCGTCGGCCTGCCGCCCGGACCGGAACAGCGCGGTCATCAGCAACCCGACCAGGCGCTCCCGGGTCGGGTAGCGGTCGGCCAGCGCGGTCAGCTCGGCCACGACCAGGTCGTCCCGCCCCAGCTCGAGGTGGGCCTCGGCGCGCAGTTCGACGCAGGCCAGCCGCTGCTCGTTCAGGTCGGCGTCGAGCCGGTGCCGCAGCCGGTCGTCGGCCACGTCGGCGAGCAGCGGGCCGCGCCACAGGCCGAGAGCCTCGTCGCACAGGCGGACCCGCTCGGCCGGGTCGTCGGTGGCGGCGGCGCGCTGCGCGAGCCCGGCGAACCGACCCAGGTCCGTGACCACGCCGTCCTGCTCGATCAGATAGCTGTCGCCGTGCGTGGCGATGGTCAGCCCGTACGGGTCGAGAGCGGCGCGCAGCCGGGCGATGTAGGTGTGCACGACACCGCGTGGGCTGCGGGGCGGAACGCCGGCCCAGAGCAGCTCCACCAGCCGGTCGATGGGGACCAGCTTGCCGGCTTCGAGCAGCAGGATGGCGAGCAGGCAGCGTTCCTGCCGGCGGCTGCCCAGCTCGACGCGGTCGCCCGCGTACCAGGCCTCGAATGGGCCGAGGAGGCGAAATTCCATCCCAGTTGGCAGCCTACGCCGGGCCTGCTGGGCGGCCCAGAATGGTTATCCGTTGGTGAGCCTGCCGCCCGGTCGGCCCGCGCGCCGGGCACTGTCGCCGTGCGGTGGTAGGCAGGTGGTCAGTGACGGCGTGAAGACTGCCGGCATGCGTCGAATGATTTCGTTGGCCGCGGCCCTGTCCGCCGCCGCTCTGATGCTTTCCGCCACGCCCGCCTCGGCGGCCACCGGTACCGCGACCGGCGATGGCTGGGTCCCGGCGCCGACCCCGCCGTTCGACCAGGCGGCCGGCGTCACGTGCGACTTCCCGCTGCACGGCGAGCCGGTCGTGGATGAGGTGAAGAAGATGGTGCTCGCTACCTACCCGGACGGCTCCCCGAAGCGGGAGATCTACACCGGCGCGCTGATCGTCCGGCTGACCAACACCGAGACCGGCGCCTGGCTCGACGCCGACGCCAGCGGCACCGCAGTCGTCGACTACAAGCCCGGCGGGTCGCTCGGCTCGTCGTCGACCTGGCACATCTTCGGTCCGGTCCTGACCGGCTTCCGGGAAGGTGGCGGGAACCTGCCGCGGGGTATGTACATCCTGGACGGTATCTACACCCTGACCTACAGCGACACCGGGTTCAAGACAGTGAAGTTCCGGCTGGGCGGGGCGGACAACATCTGCGACGATCTGTAACCTTCACGGTGCGCACTGCCGCGGCAGGCGCGTACCGCTGAGGAGGATCGTCATGTCGGAGGTGCCCGACTGGCAGCCGGCCGGGATCGATGTGGACACCCCGAGCGCGGCCCGCATCTACGACTACGCGCTCGGCGGGGCGCACAACTTCGCCGCCGACCGGGCCGCCGCTGCCGCCCTGTACAACGCCCTGCCTGAGGGGGACGCGTGGATGGTCGCCCGGGCGAACCGGGCATTCCTGCAGCGCGCGGTGCGGTACTGCTGCGCGCAGGGCATCCGGCAGTTCCTCGACCTCGGCTCGGGGATCCCGACGGTCGGCAACGTGCACGAGATTGCCCACCAGTGGGACCCGGCGTGCCGGGTGGTCTACGTGGACAACGACCCGGTCTCCGTGGCGACGACTCGGCACATGCTGGAGGGCGTACCGAACGCGGCGATGGTCGATGCCGATATCCGCAACCCGGAGGCGGTGCTCGGCGCCGAGGAGACCCGGCAGCTGCTCGACTTCAGCCAGCCGGCGGCGATCGTGATGTGCGCGGTGCTGCACTACGTCTCCTTCGACGACGACGCGCCGGCGATCGTCGAACGCTACAAGTCGGTGCTGGTGCCGGGGAGCTTCCTGGTCATCTCGCACACCACGGACGACCCGCGGCCGGAGGTGGCGGCGGCGATCAGGAAGATCTTCGAGGAGACCTCGACGCCGGTCACCCACCGCAACCGGGAGCAGGTGACGGAGTTCTTCAAGGGCCTGGAGCTGGTCGAACCGGGCGTGGTGTGGACGCCGCAGTGGCGCCCGGAGGACCAGTCCGGCCCCGGTTACGACTACCCCGAGCGGTCGGCCACCTACGCCGCCGTCGGCCGCGTCCCCCTCCCCTGACACCGCGATTAACCCCCGCGATCTTGCAGTTGTGCCCCCCGATAAAGGGGACATATCCCGTTATTTTGGGGTACACAACTGCAAGATCGCGGGGTTAGGGGGCGAGGACTGCGCGGGTCTGGTTGGCGATCTCCAACTCCTCGTCGGTGGGGATCACGCAGACCGTCACCTCGGCGCCGTCCGGCGAGATGATCTGCTCGCCCCGGTCGTTGCGCTCCCGGTCCACCGCGATGCCCAGCCGCTCCAGGCCGGCCAGGGCCGCCGCGCGTACCTCCGCGGCGTGCTCACCCACACCGGCGGTGAAGGTGATCGCATCGACCCGCCCGAGCACCGCGTAGTACGCCCCGACGTAATGCCGGATCCGCTGGCAGTAGACGTCGAAGGCGAGTGTTGCCGCGGGGTCGCCGGCGGCGCGTCGCGACAGGACGGCGCGCATGTCCCCGTCGCCGCACATCCCGACCAGGCCGCTGCGCTTGTTCAGCAGCTTGTCGATGTCGTCCAGTGTCATCCCGCCTACCCGGTGCAGGTGGAAGATGACCGCCGGGTCGAGGTCGCCGCTGCGGCTGCCCATCACCAGACCCTCCAATGGGGACATACCCATGGAGGTGGCCACGCTGCGCCCGCCGGCGACCGCGCACGCGCTGGCGCCGTTGCCCAGGTGCAGCGTGATGACGTTCACCTCCTCCGGCGCCTTGCCGAGCAACCCGGCGGTGAGCCGGGACACGTACGCGTGCGAGGTGCCGTGGAACCCGTAGCGGTGGACGCTGAGCCGCTCGGCCAGCCCGACGTCGATGGCGTAGTTGAACTCCGGCGCCGGCAGCGTGCGATGGAAGGCGGTGTCGAACACGGCGACCTGCGGCACGTTGGGCAGCACCGCGCGGGCGGCCGCGATCCCGGCCAGGTTGGCCGGGTTGTGCAGCGGCGCCAGCGGCACCAGGTCGGTGATGGCGGCGACCACGTCGTCGTCGATGAGCGTGGGCGCGGCGAAGCGGGTGCCGCCGTGGACCACCCGGTGCCCGACCGCCACCAGTCCGGCCAGGTCCAGTCGGTGCAGCAGGTCGCGCAGCGCCTCCTCGTACGCGGTGGTCTCGATAGTCCCACCGTCGATGGTGGACTCCCCGGCGTAGAGGCGGTACTTGATGGTGGCCGAGCCGCAGTTGACCACCAGGACGCGGCTCGCCGACGGTGGGCCCGCAGGGCTGGGCGACGAGCCTGTCATTGCGACGCCTGGATCGCGGTGATGGCCACGGTGCTCACGATGTCCTCCACGGTGGCTCCCCGGGACAGGTCGTTGACCGGCTTGCGCAGCCCTTGCATCACCGGCCCGACGGCGACCGCGCCGGCCGACCGCTGGACCGCCTTGTACGTGTTGTTGCCGGTGTTCAGGTCGGGGAAGATGAACACCGTCGCCCGGCCGGCGACCGGATCGCCCGGCAGCTTGGCCGCGGCCACCACCGGGTCCACCGCGGCGTCGTACTGGATCGGGCCGGCGACCGGCAGGTCGGGCTGCCGCTCGCGCACCAGCGCCGTGGCCTTCGCCACCTTGTCCACGTCGACGCCGCGTCCACTGTCACCAGTCGAGTAGGAGAGCATCGCCACCCGCGGCTGGATGCCGAACCTCGCCGCGGTCTGCGCGGACGACAGCGCGATGTCGGCCAGCTGCTCCGCGTCGGGGTCCGGGTTGATGGCGCAGTCGCCGTAGACCAGGACCCGTTCGGGCAGGCACATGAAGAAGACGCTGGAGGCGATGGAGACGCCGGGCAGGGTACGGATGATCTCGAACGCCGGACGGATGGTGTCCGCGGTCGGGTGCGCGCAGCCGGAGACCATGGCGTCGGCGCGTCCACAGTGCACCATCATGGTGCCGAAGTAGTTCACGTCGCCGACCTGGTCGGTGGCGGCCTCCAGGGTCACCCCGCGGTGGCCGCGCAGCCGGGCGTACTCGGCGGCGAACTCGGCCCGCCAGGGTGAGGTGGCCGGGTCGACCACGGCCGCGGCCGCCAGGTCCAGGCCCAGCTCCCGGGCCCGGCGGGCGATCTCGTCCGGTGGCCCGAGCAGGGTCAGGTCGGCCACGCCGCGGCGCAGCAGCAGCTCGGCGGCGCGCAGGATGCGCTCCTCGGTGCCCTCGGGCAGCACCACGTGCCGCCGGTCGGCGCGGGCCCGCTCGATCAGCTCGTACTCGAACATCATCGGGGTGACCCGGTCCGACCGGGCCACGTCCAGCCGCCGGCTCAGCTCGGCGACGTCCACGCTGGACTCGAAGGCGCCGAGCGCGGCGTCCGCCTTGCGCGGGTTGCCGGCCGCCAGCCGGCCCTCCAGCCCGGTCAGCGCGGCCACCGTGTGGTAGCTGTCCCGGGCCACCGAGATCAGCGGTGGCGCGGCGGGGAAGCGGCGTACCAGGTCGGCGACCCGCGGGTCGGGCGGCACGCCGAGGGTGAGCACCACGCCGGCGATGGAGGCCTGACCGCTGGTGTGCGCGGCCGCGGTGGCGACGATCAGGTCGGCCCGGTCGCCGGGGGTGACCACCAGGCAGCCGTCGGAGAGGTAGTCGAGGAAGGTGGGCACGGTCGCCCCGCCGACCACGACGTCGAGCACGTCCCGGTTCATCGCGTCGTGGCCACCGCCGAGTACCGGCACGGCACCCAGAGCCGAGGCCACCTCGGCCACGGTCGGGGCGGAGACGGCGGGCACGTCCGGCACCGCGTACACCGGTACCGCGAGCCCGCCCACCGCGGCGAGAGCACTGTCGCGTTCGTATGGTGCCACTCGGTTCGCGATCACGGCGACCACCGCGGCCCGCCCGTCGGAGAGCGCGTAGTACGCCGTGCGCACCGCCGCGGCGACCTCGCCGGCGGTGCGGCCGTGACCGTCCACGACGGGCAGCACCACCGCGCCGAACTCGGTGGCGAGGCGCAGGTTGACGGCGAGCTCGTCGGGGAGCGCCGGCTCGGCGTGCGGGTCGCCGGTGTCCCGGCCGAAGTCCGTGCCGACCACCACCACCGCGTCGCACTCGCGGGCCACCGCGTGGTAGCGGTCGACGATCTCGCCGACCAGCTCGTCCTGCCGGCCCGCGCCGAGCAGCTCGGCCGCGTGCCGGTAGGTGGGCCCGGTGCCGGACGCGGCCGGCGGGATCCCGTAGCGGGCGCTGAGCAGCTCGACGATCGGGTCCGTGGCCTCCCGGGTCAGCGGGCGGAACGCGCCGAGCCGCCGCACCCGGCGGGACAGCAGCTCGGCCACGCCGAGCGCGACGGCGGACTTGCCGCCACCGGCCTCCAGGCCGGTGAGGTAGACGCTGCGCCCAGCCACGTCCCGAGCCTATTGCAGCGCGGTCGCCGGCATGCCGGGTCCAACGACTTGCCGGCCCGGGCCCAAGGTCATCACTCCTCGGGCCGGCCGTCACTCCTCGGGCTCGTCGTCGAGGCGGGCCAGCCAGGTGGCGAGCCGCTCGACCGGCGTCTCGAACTCCGGGTTGAGGTCCACGAAGTCGCGCAGCCGCTCGGCGAGCCACTCCAGCGAGACCGTCTCGTCGCCGCGCCGCTCGGCCAGTTCCTCGATGCCGCGGTCGGTGAAGTACATGCGCTACCTCAGTGGCGGGGGAGGGCCGCCTCGATGAGCGCGGCCTGCTCGGCCTCGTGCAGCTTCGCTGACCCGACCGCGGGTGCGGCCGCCGCCGGGCGGGAGATCCGCCGCAGCCGTACGCCTTCCAGGTGTTCCAGCAGGTTCAGCGCGACGAAGCTCCACGCGCCCTGGTTGGCCGGCTCCTCCTGCACCCAGGCGAAGTCGACCGCGTTCGGGTACGCGGACAGGGCCGCCTTCACCTCGTCCACCGGAAGCGGGTAGAGCTGCTCCATCCGGACGATCGCGGTGTCGGTGATGTTCCGCTCCGTGCGCGCCTGCACCAGGTCGTAGTAGACCTTCCCGGAGCAGAGCAGCACCCGCCGGACGCTGGCCGGGTCGGCCGTCGGGTCCTGGATCACCGGCTGGAACGCGCCGCCGGTGAACTCCTCCAGCTGGGATACGGCCAGCTTGTGCCGCAGCAGCGACTTGGGGGTGAAGACCACCAGCGGCTTGCGCTTGGGGGACAGGGCCTGCCGGCGCAGCAGGTGGAAGTAGTTGGCCGGGGTGGAGGGGATGGCCACCCGCATGTTGTCCTCGGCGCACAGCTGCAGGTAGCGCTCGGGGCGGCCGGAGGAGTGGTCCGGCCCCTGGCCCTCCAGGCCGTGCGGGAGCAGGAGCACCAGCGAGGACTGCTGGCCCCACTTGGCCTCGCCGGAGGAGACGAACTCGTCCACGATCGCCTGCGCGCCGTTGGCGAAGTCGCCGAACTGCGCTTCCCACATCACCAGCGCCTGCGGGTTCTCCACTGAGTAGCCGTACTCGAAGCCCATCGCGGCGAACTCCGACAGCAGCGAGTCGTGCACGAACAGCCGCGCCCGGCCGGCGCGCAGCGCGTACAGCGGCATGTAGTCCGCGCCGGTGCGGGCGTCGACCACCGAGGCGTGCCGGGACACGAAGGTGCCGCGGCGGGAGTCCTGCCCGGCGAGGCGGACGGTGATGCCCTGGGCGAGCAGCGAGCCGAACGCGATGATCTCGCCGAACCCCCAGTCGATGTTGCCCTCGGTGGACATCTTCGCCCGTCGTTCCAGCACCTGCTGGATCCGCTTGTGCGGGGTGAACCCCTCGGGCAGCGCCACGTGCGCGTCGCCGATCGCCTTGATGACCGAGGCCTCCACTCTGGTGTCCACCGGCGGCTCGGGCTCGGGCTGCCGCGAGCGGCTGCCCCGCGGGATCGAGCTGCTCACCGTGTTCCTTGTCGCCTTGAAGACCTTCTCCAGCTGCTGCTGGTAGTCGCGCAGCAGCTCCTCGGCGTCGGCCACCGAGATGTCGCCCCGCCCGATCAGCTCCTCGGTGTAGAGCTTGCGCACCGACCGCTTGGTATCGATGATCTGGTACATCAGCGGGTTGGTCATCGACGGGTCGTCGCCCTCGTTGTGCCCGCGCCGCCGGTAGCAGACCAGGTCGATCACCACGTCCTTGTTGAACTCCTGCCGGTAGGCGAAGGCGAGCCGGGCCACCCGGACCACCGCCTCCGGGTCGTCGCCGTTCACGTGGAAGATCGGCGCCTGGATCATCCGGGCCACGTCGGTGGCGTAGAGGCTGGAGCGGGCGTAGTCCGGCGCGGTGGTGAAGCCGACCTGGTTGTTGACCACGACGTGCACCGTGCCGCCGGTGCGGTAGCCGCGCAGCTGGGACAGGTTCAGTGTCTCCGCCACCACGCCCTGGCCGGCGAACGCCGCGTCGCCGTGCACCAGCAGCGGCAGCACCGTGTACCCCTCCAGCTTGAGGTCGATGCGGTCCTGCTTGGCCCGCACGATCCCCTCCAGCACCGGGTCGACCGCCTCCAGGTGGGACGGGTTCGCCACCACCGAGACGGTGATCGCGTGCGAGCCGTCCGGCGTCGTGTACTTGCCGGTCATGCCGAGGTGGTACTTGACGTCGCCGGAGCCCTGCGAGGACTTCGGGTCGAGATGACCCTCGAACTCCGAGAAGATCTTCTCGTACGGCTTGCCGACGATGTTGGCCAGCACGTTCAGCCGGCCGCGGTGGGCCATGCCGATGACCACCTCGTCCAGGCTCGCCTCGGCGGAGGCCTGCAGCACCGCGTCCAGCAGCGGGATCAGTGACTCGCCGCCTTCCAGTGAGAAGCGCCGCTGGCCGACGTACTTGGTCTGCAGGAAGGTCTCGAACGCCTCGGCCGCGTTGAGCCGGTTGAGGATGTGCTTCTGCTCCTCCGGGGTCGGCTTCTCGTACTTGCGCTCCACCCGCTGCTGGATCCAGCGCCGCTCCTCCGGATCCTGGATGTGCATGTACTCCACACCGACCCGACGGCAGTACGAGTCGCGCAGCACGCCGAGGATGTCGCGCAGCTTCATCCGCTGCTTGCCGGCGAAGCCGCCGACCGGGAACGTGCGGTCCAGGTCCCACAGGGTCAGGCCGTGCTCGAGGATGTCCAGGTCCGGGTGCTTGCGGATCTCGAACTCCAGCGGGTTGGTGTCGGCCATCAGGTGGCCGCGCACCCGGTACGCGTGGATCAGCTCGATCACCCGCGCGGTCTTGTCGATCTGCCCCTCGGAGGTGCGTGCCACGTCCCGGGTCCACCGCACCGGCTCGTAGGGGATGCGCAGCGAGGTGAAGATCTGGTCGTAGAAGCCGTCCTCGCCGAGCAGCAGCCCGTGCACCGTCTTGAGGAACTCGCCGGACTGGGCGCCCTGGATGATCCGGTGGTCGTAGGTGCTGGTCAGATTGATGATTTTGGAGATGGCGTTCTCCGCGAGCTGCTCCTCGCTCATCCCGGCGAACGGGGCCGGGTACTCCATGGCGCCCACCCCGATGATCGCGCCCTGGCCGCGCATCAGCCGGGGGATCGAGTGCACCGTGCCGATGCCGCCCGGGTTGGTCAGCGAGATGGTGGTGCCCGCGTAGTCCTCCATGGTCAACTCGCCGCGCCGGGCCCGCCGGACCACGTCCTCGTACGCCTGCCAGAACTGGCGGAAGTCCATCTGCTCGCAGGCCTTGATGGAGGGCACCACCAGGGTGCGCGAGCCGTCCGGCCGGACGAGGTCGATGGCGAGGCCGAGGTTGACGTGGTCGGGTATCACGGTCACCGGCTTGCCGTCGACCACCGCGAAGGAGTTGTTCATCTCCGGGTGGGTGGCGAGCGCCTTGATCACCGCGTACCCGATCAGGTGGGTGAAGCTGACCTTGCCGCCGCGGCCGCGGGCCAGGTGGTTGTTGATCACGATGCGGTTGTCCGCGAGCAGCTTGGCCGGCACCGCCCGCACGCTGGTCGCGGTCGGCACGGCCAGCGAGGCGTCCATGTTGTCGACGATCCGGGCGGCCACGCCGCGCAGCGGGACGGTCCGCGCGCCCGGGGGCGCCCCGGTCGGCGCGGCCTTCGCGGGTGCCGCCTTCGCCGGCGCCTGCTGGTCGGCCGGGGCCGGCGCGGTGGTCGTGGTCTTGACCGCGCCGTTGGTGGTCGCCGCGGTCGGCGGAGTCGCCGTCACCGGCTCTGCCGGGGTGGGTGCGGCGGCCGGCTGGCGCTGCTTTGCCGGCCGGGCGTCGCGCGGCTCGGCCGCCGGCCCGGCGCCCGGCGCCTCGGTGCCGGCCCGGGCCGCGCCCGCCGCACCGGCGGCCGCCGAGGCCCGGGTGGGCGAGGCCACCGGGGTCGCCTCCGGGCTGGGGCGGTAGTCGGCGAAGAAGTCGTGCCACGCGGAGTCCACGCTGGCCGGGTCGGCGAGGTACCGCTGGTACATGTCCTCGACGATCCATTCGTTCGGTCCGAAGCCCGCCAGCGGGTTGTCGTGCGAGGTCTGCTGGGTCGACACGGCCGCTATCGCCTCTTCCACGCGCGTCCTGGGAGCCCGTCACGCTCCCGACCAGAAAGACACAGTTCAACACCAAGACTACGCCGTAGGCGTGGATCGATCTTTTCCGACGCCCGCCGGTGGGGCATCCCACCCGTAACACAGATCACTCGCCGTGGGCCGCCGCAGGTCGTCGCGGGGGCCGGCGGGGGGCCTCACGAGACGTCCCGGCGGCGAATGATCATGGTGCCGATCGTGGCGGTGACCACCGTGTACCCGACCAGGACGGCGGCGCCGACCCACTGAGGCGGGTCACCCGGCAGCTGGGTGCCGCTGATCATCAAGCTGGACGCGATGGACGGGACGATGACCTGGGCCTTCTCGATCCAGTCCTGGTCCAGCCAGGCGGCGACCGCCACGAAGAGCACGCCGGCCGCCTGCGTGCCGACCAGATAGAGCACGGCCGCGGTGACGGTCGCGGCGATCTGGCTGCGGATCAGGACCCCGAAGCCGACGCCGAGGATGCCCCAGAGGGTGTACGCGAGCAGGTTGAGCAGGATCGCCCGGGTGACCGGCCAGTCACCGAAGTGGTTGGGCACGTGCTGGGTGCCCAGGAAGATCATCGCGGCCGGGATGTTGATCACCGTGGTGACCAGCCACCAGCCGGCGCCGACGAGCGCCGCGACGACCAGCTTGGCGAGGATGACCAGGGACCGGCGCGGTGTGGTGAGGAACGTGACGGTCGCGGTCTGATGGTGGTACTCGCCGGTGACCGCCAGGATGCCGAGCAGCGTCACGAAGAGCAGGCCGAAGAACTGGCCCGAGGTGGCCAGCCGCGCGGTGAGGTTCACCACGTCCGCGCGGGCCACGAACTCCGCCGCCTCCTGCGCGGAAAGGCCGTCGGGCACCCCCTCGCTCAGCAATATGTGCACGTAGATCGCGTTGGCAAGGAACGCCAGGGCCAGCATGCCCAGCGCGCCGAGGCCGAACAGCCACCAGGCATTGGTGGTGCGGATCTTCAGGAGCTCGCCGCGGATGAGATTGATCATCGGATGTCCGCCTGCCCCGAGGTGAGCTCCAGGAACACCCGTTCCAGATCTGGCCGCTCGGTGACCAGCTCGTGCAGTTCGACGCCGGCACGCAGCGCGGCCGCCCCGACCGCCGGCGCCGCCACGCCGGTCACCAGCAGCGCGCCGTCCTCGGCCCGGCGTACCGAGGCGCGCCCGCCCAGTTCGGTGGCGAGCTTGTCCGGTTCCGGTGTCCGGACCCGCACTCGCCCCTCCTGTCCGGCGCGGGCGACGATCTGCTCAACCGGCCCCACCGTGACCAGCCGGCCCTTGGCGATGATCACCAGGTCGTCGGCGAGCAGCTGCATCTCGCTGAGCAGGTGGCTGGAGACCAGCACCGTGCGCCCCTGGCCGGCGAGGAACTTCAGCAGGTCCCGCATCCATCGGATGCCCTCCGGGTCCAGCCCGTTGGCCGGCTCGTCGAGCACCAGCACCCGCGGGTCGCCCAGCATGGCCGCCGCGATGCCCAGCCGCTGGCGCATGCCCAGCGAGTACCCCTTGAACTTGCGCTTCGCGGCCGAGGTGAGCCCGACCATCGCGAGCACCTCGTCGGCGCGGCGCAGCGGCAGGCCGGCGGACGCGCAGATCACCCGCAGGTGGTTGCGGCCGGTACGGCCCTTGTGCGCGCCGGACGCCTCCAGCACCGCGCCCACGTGCCGCAGCGGCTGGTCCAGGTCGGCGTACCGGCGCCCGCCGATGGTCGCGGTGCCGGCGGTCGGGGTGACCAGGCTGAGGATCATGCGGAGCGTGGTGGTCTTGCCGGCCCCGTTCGGCCCGAGGAAGCCGGTGACCCGGCCGGGCTGCACGGTGAACGAGAGGTCGTCGACCGCCCGCACCTTGCCGTACTGCTTGGTCAGCCGATCGACCACGATCTGCCCGTCCACCATGACTGGCAATGTAGCCTGCCCTGTCGTGGTGGTGCGGTACGCGATCGGGCTGCCCAACGTGGGCGAGTTCGGTGACCCCCGGATCCTGGTCGAGCTCGGCGTGGCCGCCGAGGAGCACGGCTGGGACGGCGTGTACCTCTGGGACCACCTGCTGTATCACCACCCAGGCTGGCCGGTCGCGAATCCGACCGTGGTGATGGGGGCGCTCGCCGCGCGTACCACCCGGATAAGGCTCGGTGTGCTGATGGTCGCGCTGCCGCGGCGGCGCGTGCAGACGGTGGCCCGGGAGACCGCCTCCCTGGACGTGCTCAGCGGCGGCCGGTTGGTCTTCGGCGCCGGGCTGGGCTCGATGGACAGCGAGTACGCGGCCTTCGGTGAGGAGGCTGACCTGCGGGTGCGCGCGGCGCGGCTGGACGAGTCGCTGGATGCCTTGACCGCGTTGTGGAGCGGTGAGCGGGTGACCCGCCGCGGCGAGCATGTCGTCGCGGAGGATGTCCAGATGCTGCCCACCCCGGTGCAGCGGCCCCGTATCCCGATCTGGTGCCCGGGCCGGTGGCCGACCCGGGCCGGGTTCCGGCGGGCGGCGCGCTGGGACGGCGCGATGCCCACCTTCACCCACCCCAAGACGGTGCCCGTCCCGGTGGCGGAGTTCGCTGATGTGGTGGAGTTCCTGCGCCGGGAGCGCGGCGGCTTGGACGGGTTCGACATCGCGCTGGAGGGCACCACCTCCGCGGCTGACGCGGCCAGCGTGATCGAGCCGTACGCGGCGGCGGGGTTGACCTGGTGGGTGGAGGCGCTCGGCTGGTGGCGCGGCGGGGTGGCGGACGCGCGCACGCGCATCGCCGCCGGCCCGCCGGACCCGCCTAGCGGTCGGCCTTCCTGATCACGTTCTTCAGGCCGGACCAGGTCTCGTCGATGGCGCAGACTTTGACGTCGACCCGGCCGTGCGCCAGCGCGTACTCCCGGACCACGTTCTCGTCCAGGTCGGTCGGCAGTCCGCTGGCCCGCTTGGGCCAGGCGATCCACAGCGCGCCGGCCGGCGTGGTGAGCGGGTGCAGCACCGCCCAGCGCGCGTGCAGCCGGGCGCGGTCGGGGCAGAAGCAGACCACCACGTCGTACGGGCCCGCGGCTGGCCGGCGCCGCACGCGTACCTCGGGCGGGAGGTCGGGCAGGGTGAAGCCGGGCGGGGCACCGTCGAGCAGGACCGTCGCGCCGGCCGAGATGCCGAGCTTGCGGAACAACGGAGTGCCTGAGTAGCCGGCCACGGGCACCAGGCTCGCACAATGAGCGCCCGTAGGCAGCCTGGCGTCACCGGGCGGCGCTGGCGACCCCTATCGCGATGTATCTCGACTGCGATAAGATACATCGCGATAGGATCGCGTTAAGCGATACTGTCAGCACCTGCCAGTCAGATCTGCTGAGGAGGCGGCCATGGGCCGGTGGACCATCGAGAGTCCGCAGCGGCTGAGTTTTGATGAACCCGTCGAGCGGCTCGACGTGCGGCTGATCTCCGGCCGTCTCAACGTGGTCGGCACCGACGGGCCGGCCCGGCTGGAGGTGACCTCGATCGGCGTCCGGCCGCTCGAGGTGACCCTCAAGGACGGCGAGCTGTCGGTCAGGTATGACAAGAGACCCAGGGTCCGGCTGTGGCTGGGCCCGATCTGGTGGTTCCTGAGCGGGCGACGGCTGTTCACCGCCGACGTCTCGATCGCCGTCCCGCACCACACGGCGGCGTCGCTGCGCCTGGTCTCCGGCTCGTTGGTCGCCTCGGCGCTGCGGGCCGGCGTCGACGTTGACGTGACCAGCGGGCGGGTGACGCTGCTCGGCCTGGCCGGTCGGATCCACGCGAAGATGGTCTCCGGTCCAGTCGAGGCGCTCGGCCTGGGTGGGGAGGTGCGGCTGGAGACGGTCTCCGGCGAGCTGGTGATCGCCGACTCCACCGCGGAGCGGGTCCTCGCCAGGACTACCTCCGGTTCGATCACGGCCGACCTGGACAACCCGCCGTCGCACACCGAGATCAACCTGGAGACGGTCTCCGGCGAGGTCACTGCGCGGGTGCGCGAGGACAGCGACCTCGACGTGCACCTCTACGCGGTGAGCGGCCGGGTCACCAGCGCCTTCCCGGAAGTCCGCCACTCCGGCCTGACCGGGCGGAAGAACAGCGCCAGCGGGCAGCTCGGCTCCGGCACCGGCCGGCTCCGGGTGAACACCACGTCTGGCAGCATCTCCCTGCTCAGCCGGCCGGTGGACAAGGAGAGCGGGTGGGGTGCGAACGCGGGCGAGGGGATGGCCGCGGACCACAACCAAGGCGTGCCAGCCGCCGCACCGGCGGAACGCGAGACGACCGGCGGTGAGGCGCCCGGATCGGAGCCACAGTGACCGCGGTGTTCAGCCACGGGCGGTTGCGCCTGTACCTGCTCAAGCTGCTGGCCGAGGGGCCGAAGCACGGGTACGAGCTGATCCGGCTGCTGGAGAACCGGTTCCTCGGCCTCTACGCGCCCAGCGCCGGCACCATCTACCCGCGGCTGCAGCGGATGGAGGCGGAGGGTCTGGTCACCCACACCGCGGCCGGCGGGCGCAAGACCTACGAGATCACCGAGGCGGGCCGGGCCGAGCTGCGGCAGCGCGAGGGCGAGCTGAGCACGCTGGAGGCGGAGATCCACGCCTCGGTGGCCGACCTCAGCTCGCTGGCGAACGAGATCCAGAACGAGGTGCGCGGATCCCTCCGGGATCTCAAGCGCGAGCTGCGCGAGCAGGCCAGGCAGGCCCGGGCGCGGCGGATCGACCCGCGGGCCGCCTGGGAGCAGGCGGATGCGGGGGTGTGGGCGGCGCGGGTCGGGTTCGGCAGGCGGCCGCCGGAGAGCGCGGCGGAGCCCGCGTCCTCGGCCCAGGCGGCCGCGCTGGAGCGGCAGGCGGACCAGCTGCTCGCCGAGGTGCGCCGGCTGGTCCGGCGCCCGGGCGCCACACAGGAGCTGCTGGAGACGGCCGCTTCCGCGGTCGAGGCCGCCCTGACCGTCCTGCGCCGCCTCTGATTGGCGTTCAGGTTGTTCCCAGGGAAGCTGCAGACGGTGTCCAGGCGGCTGACCCATGATGGGTACATGAGTCCTGCCCAGGCCGAGGCTTCCCTGCTGGTGGTCGAGGATGACCCGAACATCCTCGAACTGCTCTCGGCCAGCCTGCGCTTCGCGGGCTTCGATGTCACCACCGTGACCAGCGGGGCGGAGGCGGTGAGTGCCGCCCGGGACGTCCGTCCGGACCTGGTCGTACTCGACATCATGCTGCCCGATCTGGACGGCTTCGAGGTGATCCGGCGGATGCGCGAAGGCGGCCGGCGCACCCCGGTGGTGTTCCTGACCGCGCGGGACGCCACCGAAGACAAGATCCGCGGGCTGACCCTGGGCGGCGACGACTACGTGACCAAGCCGTTCAGCCTGGAGGAGCTGACCGCGCGGATCCGGGCCGTGCTGCGGCGCACCGCCGGCGAGCCGACACCGTCCCGGCTCACCTTCGCCGATCTGGAGCTGGACGAGGAGACGCACGAGGTCTACCGGGCCGGGCGCCGGGTGCAGCTGTCGCCGACCGAGTTCAAGCTGCTGCGGTACCTGATGCTCAACGCCAACCGGGTGCTCAGCAAGGCGCAGATCCTCGACCACGTCTGGAACTACGACTTCCGCGGCGACGACAACATCGTCGAGTCGTACATCTCGTACCTGCGGCGCAAGGTGGACAACGTCGAGCCGCGGCTGATCCACACCCTGCGCGGCGTGGGCTACGTCCTGCGCAAGCCGACCTGACCGGAGTGGCAGTGAATCCGCCGTGGTCGCTGCGCCGGATCCCGCTGCGGGTCAAGCTGGTGGCGGCGGTGCTGGCGCTGGTCGCACTCGCTCTGGCGGTGATCACCACCGGCAGCACCCTGGCGCTCCGGTCGTACATGGTCGGCCAGATCGACGCCCAGCTGCGGGAGATCGTGCAACAGGCGCACCACGGCACCCTCCCGGTCAGCCCGCGGGACAACACCCTGGCGCTGCCCAGCGACAGCCTGGTGCTCGTCTCCACCGGACCGAGCACCTGGGCGGGGGCATCGTCCACGCTGCTGCAAAGGAGCGACCTGCCGCGACGGCCGAACCTGTCCGAGGCGCAGCAGCGGGCCGAATCGGGCAAGCCCTACACGGTGAGGGCGGAGGATGGCTCGCCCCGTTGGCGGGTGCTGGTCGCGCCCTGGCTCGGCGGGCAGTTCCTGCTGGTCGCCCAAGATATGTCTAATGTAGACAACGCGGTGGCCCGGCTGATCTGGGTCGACGTGCTGGTCGGCGTCGCGGTGCTGGTGCTGCTGGCCAGCGTGGGCGTGGCGATGGTCCAGACCAGCCTGCGGCCGCTGGTGCAGATCGAGCAGACAGCCGCAGCGATCGCAGCCGGCGACCTGACCCAGCGGGTGCCCGATCCGGAGCCCGGTGGCGCGGAGCCGCGTACCGAGCTGGGCCGGTTGTCCCGCGCGCTGAACGCGATGCTCACCCAGATCGAGGCCGCCTTCACCGCCCGGGCCGCCTCCGAGGCCGCGGCCCGGGCGGCCGAGTCGGCGGCTCGCGACGCGGCGGCGGCCGCCCAGGCCTCCGAGGCGCGGGCCCGCCGGTCCGAGGAGCGGATGCGGCAGTTCGTCGCGGACGCCTCGCACGAGCTGCGCACCCCGCTGACCACCATCCGCGGCTTCGCCGAGCTGTACCGGCAGGGCGCGGCCGCCTCGCCGGAGGAAGCGCACAAGCTGGTCCGCCGGATCGAGGACGAGGCGGCGCGGATGGGCCTGCTCGTGGAGGACCTGCTGCTGCTGGCCCGGCTGGACCAGGAGCGGCCGCTGGAGTCGGGGCCGGTGGAGCTGCGGGTGATCGCGATGGACGCGGTGCAGGCGGCGCGGGCGGTCGCGCCGCAGCGCACCATCGAGCTGGAGATCGCCGAGGGGTCCGGGCCGCTGGTGGCACTCGGCGACGACGCCCGGCTACGTCAGGTCGTGGGCAACCTGATGACCAACGCGATCACGCACACCCCGGCAGACGCGTCGGTCACCCTGCGGCTGCGGTCCGAACCGGGCAACATCGGCGTGATCGAGGTGAGCGACACCGGCCCTGGGCTCGCACCCGACCAGGTGGAACGGGTCTTCGAGCGGTTCTACCGGGCGGATGCGGCCCGCACCCGGCGGGCGGACGGCAGCACCGGCACCGGCCTGGGGCTGGCCATCGTCGCCGCGCTGGTCGCCGCGCACCGGGGCACGGTGCAGGTGGAGAGCGAGCTGGGGCGCGGCACGACCTTCCGCGTCCGCCTCCCGCTCGCCCCGCAGTGACCGGCGCGGTGGCGTGCCCGCGAAACGCGGACCGTGCGGCCGCCGATGTGACCGGCGTGACTTCTCAGAAAACTCGCAGCGCCGTTACAGGTGGACCGCAGTGCGTCTGGGAATGCTGTCGGGTATGACCGACAACGAGACTGATCCGCAACGGCCTGGTCAGTTCGACCCTGGCGCGCCGGACCAGACCGCCGAGCTGCGCCAGCAGGGCAGCGGGGAAGCCGCCGGGTCTGCGGGCGCGCAGGCGGGTGGGTCGCCGGGTCGGGCGTCCGAGGGCGAGCAGCCGGCCCCGGCCGGACAGCCGCCGCAGGGTGGGCAGCTGCCCCAGGCCGGACAGCCGGTCCAGGCCGGGCAGCCGCCGCAGGGTGGGCAGCCGGGTCAGCCCGACCAGACTGCCCAGGCCGGGCCGGCCGCGGGTGGGTCCCCGCATGCCGGCAGCGGCCACACCCCGGCCGGGCCGTACCCGCCGCCGGCCAGCCCGTGGGCGCAACCCGGGCCGGCACAGTCCTCGCCGCCGTTCGCGCCGCCCGCACCTCAGGCCTCGCCCGCCAGCCCGTGGCAGCCGCCCTACTCGGCGCGGCCGGGGCACGCTGACTGGCAGCCCACGCCATCCGTACCCGGATCTGGCGGCCCCACCTACCCGCCGCAGCAGCCGACGGCCGAGCAGCCGCCGATCTGGGCTGCGCAGCCCGGTGAGGGCCAGACCACGGTGCTCATGCAGACGGGGATGCCGGCCGGCCCCGGGGCGTACCGGCAGCCCGGCCGCGCGGGTCGTCGGCTGGCCACCGCCGCCGCGGCGCTCGCGCTGGCCGTGGGATCCGGCGTACTGGGTGGCTGGGTGGCTCTGCAGGCCGACGACGACCCGCCGGTGACCACGAACGTGAGCACCGCGACCAACGCCAGCAACCGCAACTCCAGCCCGGCGCCGGTGATCAACCGGGACGACCTGGCGAACGTGGCGGCCGCGGTGCAGCCGAGCGTGGTCTCCATCAAGACCGACAACGGCGAGGGCTCCGGCGTCGTCTACGACGACAAGGGCGACATCGTCACCAACAACCACGTGGTGGCCAGCGCCGATAGCGACACCGTCATGGTCATCTTCAACGACGGCAAGAGTACGGAGGGCCGAGTCCTCAACACCGACCCGCGGACCGACCTTGCCGTGGTGCGGGTGTCCAACGTCTCGGGGCTGACCCCGGCGAAGATCGGTGACAGCGGCGCGATGCGGGTCGGCGACACGGTGCTGGCGCTGGGCAGCCCGCTGGGGCTGGAGGGTACGGTCACCGCGGGCATCATCAGCGCGTTCGACCGGACCATCCAGGTCAGCGACGACCAGCAGGACCCGTTCGGGCAGGGCCAGGTCCGGACGATATCCGGCCTGCTGCAGACCGACGCCCCGATCAACCCGGGCAACTCCGGCGGCGCCCTGGTCAACACCAAGGGCGAGGTGATCGGGATCAACAACGCGATCCTCGGCCGTAACGGCAACATCGGCCTCGGCTTCGCGATCCCGAGCAACAAGATGAAGGCCGTGGTCGACCAGCTGATCAAGGGCGAGAAGGTCAAGCACCCGTTCCTCGGCGTGTCGGTGGCCGACTCGACCAGCAGCGGCGCCCTGGTGCGGGCGGTGGCCCCGAACAGCCCGGCGGCGAAGGCCGGCATCCAGGAGGGCGATATCATCACCAAGTTCGGCGACAAGACGATCGGCGACTCGGACGATCTGGTCAGCGCCGTGCAGTCCAGCAACGTCGGCGACCAGCTGGAGGTCACCTACACCAGAAATGGTGAGCAGAAGACGGCAACCGTGACTCTCGCCGACGCGTCATAGACACAAGAGCTTTGCCTCCTCCCCAATGCGGCGGGCGGCGCGACCTCGGGGGTTGGTCGCGTCGCCCGCCGTTCTCTCCGGTCGCCTGGGGCGCGGATGGCGAAGGAAGGTGTCACGAGGCTCAATCAACCCAGTCGAGGCTGCGCTGCACCGCCTTGCGCCACTGCCCGTGCGCCCGGTCGCGCTCATCGGCGGGCATGGTGGGCTGCCAGGTACGGTCGGCGCGCCACTGCGCGCGCAACGTGTCCAGGTCCGGCCAGTACCCCACCGCGAGCCCGGCGGCGTAGGCGGCGCCCAGACACGTGGTCTCGGTGACCACCGGGCGCACCACCGGCACGCCCAGCACGTCCGCCTGGAACTGCATCAGGATCTCGCTGGCGGTCATCCCGCCGTCCGCCTTGAGCATGGCGATGTCTACTGTGGACTCGGCGTTCATCGCGTCGGCGACGTCCTTGACCTGCCAGGCGGTCGCCTCCAGGGCCGCCCGGGCCAGGTGCGCCTTGGTCACGTAGCCGGTCAGCCCGGCGATCACGCCGCGCGCGTCGCTGCGCCAGTGCGGCGCGAACAGCCCGGAGAACGCCGGCACCACGTAGCAGCCGCCGTTGTCCGAGACCGTGGCGGCAAGGTCGTTGACCTCCGGGGCGGCGGAGATGATGCCCAGGTTGTCGCGTAGCCACTGGATCAGCGCGCCGGTCACCGCGATGGAGCCTTCCAGGGCGTACGCGGGGCGCCCCTCGCCGACCTGGTAGCCGACCGTGGTGACCAGCCCGCGCTCACTGACCACCGGCTTGTCGCCGGTGTTGAGCAGCAGGAACGAGCCCGTGCCGTAGGTGCACTTCGCCTCGCCCGGCGCGAAGCAGGTCTGGCCGAACAGGGCCGCCTGCTGGTCGCCGAGCGCGCCGGCCACCGGGACGCCGGCGAGCGCGCCGGCCGCGCCGCTGCCCTCGCCGTAGACGTGCGCCGAGGGCAGGATCTCCGGCAGCATGGCGCGCGGCAGGTCCAGCTCGGCGAGCAGCTCGGGGTCCCAGTCCAGTGTGGACAGGTTCATCAGCATGGTGCGGCTGGCGTTGGTGACGTCGGTGGCGTGCCGGCCGGTCAGCTTGTAGATCAGCCAGGTGTCGATGGTGCCGAAATGGATCTCGCCCTGCTCCGCCCGGGCCCGCAGCTTCGGGTCGCGGTCCAGCAGCCAGCGCACCTTCGGGCCGGAGAAGTAGACCGACGGCGGCAGCCCGCAGCGGGACCGCCAGAAGTCCGCCCGCGGCGCCATGTCCTTCACCAGTTGGTCGGTGCGGGTGTCCTGCCAGACGATCGCGTTGCCGACCGGCTCACCCGTGGCCGCGTCCCACAGCAGGGTGGTCTCCCGCTGGTTGGTGATGCCGACCGCGGCCAGGTCGGCCCGGGACAGGCCGGCCTCGTCCAGCGCGCCGAGGGTGACCGCCTGGACGTTGTGCCAGATCTCCGTGGCGTCGTGCTCCACCCAGCCCGGCCGGGGATAGATCTGCTGGTGCTCCCGCTGGGCCACCGAAACGACGCCGCCCTCCGGGTCGAACACGATGCACCGGCTGGAGGTCGTCCCCTGGTCGATCGCTGCGATGTACGGACGCGCCACGGCAACCATCGTAGGGACCTACCCAGGCGATCGCGTCTCGGCATTCCGGCTGGTTCGCGGCGGTTTGTCGGCCCGGTTGGGCTGGGCCCGTTCCTCCCGTCGGCCAAATGACTAACCCGCCCAGGTGCCCTACTGTCGACCTAGTTCTCCCCGGCCGGGTCTCCGGCTCGGGTCGTGGTCCGGCTGCCTGGCTGAGGGGTGGGTAAAGCGGTGACGGTCGTCGAGACCCGGGTGAGCGTGTGGGAGGCCCTCGCCGGCCGTGCCCCGGGCCAGCCGATCGGTCCCGCCGACCCGGGGCTGTGGGCCGCCGTCGTCGAGCGGCTCAACCCCGCCCGGGCCAGGCCGAAGCTGCGCGCCGGCATCGAGCAGGCCCACCTGGTCAGCGTCCGCGGCGTCCCGTACGTCATGCTGCGCTCCCCGGACGACGACTCTGCTGGCCTGCACGGCCGCCCCGGCAAGGCATCCCGCTCCTGCTACCTGCGGCTGACCCCGGAGGAGGTCAAGCTCGCCGGGCTGATGGACGGCACCCGTACGGTGGCGCGCCTGGTCGCCGAGTTCGCCCGCATCTCCGGCCGGCTCGCGCCCGACCAGGTGACCCGGGTCGTCGCCGACCTCGCCGCCAACCGGATGCTGGAGGAGCTGCCGATCGACGCGTTCCGGCCGCTGGACCGGATGCACCGCCGCCCGTGGCCGGTCCGGCTCGGCCGTGGCCTGCTCGCCGCGGCCAAGGGGCAGCGCATGGTGGTGGCCGACGCCGACCGGCTGGTCGGGTTCCTCTACCGGGCCGGCGGCCGGGCGCTGTTCACCCGGCCGGCCGCGGTGCTGATGGCGGTCGTCGCCCTGGTCGGCCTCGGCGCGTTCGCCTGGACCTGGATGCGCGGCGACCAGGCCGTCTTCCTCACCGGCCGGTCGTACGCGGCCGGCGCCGCGGTCCTGCTCGGGCTCAACGTGCTCGCCCTGGCCTGCCACGAGCTCGGCCACGCGCTGGCCACCAAGCACGCCGGCCGGCGGGTGCCGGCCGCCGGGTTCCTGGTCTACTTCGGCATCCCGTCGGTCTTTGTGGACACCACCGACGTGTGGATGGCCGGCCGGCACCGGCGGCTGCTCACCACCGCCGCCGGCCCGGCCGCCGGGCTCGTGCTCGCCGGCGCCGCGCAGCTGGTCGGGCTGGCCTTCCCCGAGCTGGCGCCGTGGACGTTCAAGCTCGCCTTCGCCTGGTACCTCAACGCGCTGTTCAACCTCAACCCGTTCCTCGCGCTGGACGGCTACTACCTGCTGATGGACTGGCTGGAGGTGCCGAACCTGCGCGCCCGCGGCATGGCCTGGGTGGTGGCCCGGCTGCGCCGCCGGCCGCCGCGCTGGTCCCAGCTGGACCGGGAAGGCCGGCTGGTCGCCCTCTACGGCGTACTCGCCGTGCTGTGGCTGGCCATCGCCGGGAACCTGGCCTACCGGGTCTACTCCGAGCGGGTGTCCGGACTGGTCACCGGGGTCTGGCGGTCCGGGTTCGCCGGCCGCCTGCTGCTGCTTGCGGTGATCGCGGGGCTGGCCGCCCCCATCGTGTACGCCGTGCTCGGCTGGCTCAACCGGCGGATCAGGAAGCTGTGGCACCAGTGGCGCGAGCGGCGGATCGCCGCGGACACCCCGCGCCGGCTGGCCGCGCTGAACGCCTCCGCGCTGGCCCGGCTGCCCGCTCCCGCGCTGCAGCGGTTGGCCGCCGAGGCCCGGTGGGTCCGCCCGCGTACCGGTGAGCAGATCCTCTTCGCCGGGGCGGCCCAGTCCGCGGTCTACGTGGTGGTGGACGGCGCGCTGGAGGCACGGCGGCCCGGCGACCCGGGCGGCATGGTCCGGGAGCGGGTCGGCGCCGGAGGCGTGGTCGGGCTGGCCAACGCCCTGACCGGCGCGCCGTCCGCGCTGGCCTGGCACACCGCGGGCACCACTCTGCTGTCGCTGCCCGCCTCGACCGTGGCCGCGTCGGTGGGCCCGCTGCCCGGCCCGCTGCCCGCCGACCGGGCCGAGCTGGAGGAGCTGTTCGACTACACCCCTGCGCTGCAGGGACTGTCCACAGACGACAGGCTCGGCCTGCTGACCCGTGCCCGGCCGGTCCACCTGCCGCCCGGCTCCCAGGTCAGCCTCTCCGACGTACACGACGCCGTGGTGATCGCCGCCGGCATCGTGGAACTGCCCGACGGTACGCCGCTGCGTCGCGGCACGCTGATCGGGCCGGCCGGAGAGCGGCTGAACCGGCCAGTGGCGATCGCCCGCACGCCAGTACGGCTGTGGCACCTGCCCGCGGTGGCCGGGCTGCCGTTGCTTCTCGGCACTGCCCCGTCGGCCGGCGCCGGGGAGCCCGGCCAGGCACCGGGGGTCGGCGTCCACCCGCCGGCCGGGTACCCGCCGCTCGCCGCCCCACCCGGACCACCACCGGCCGATGTGGACGATTCGGTGGACCGCCGGTTCGAGCGCGCCCTGTGGTGGCTGGTGATCCTGTTCCTGCTGGTGGCCCTGCTGCTCACCGGGTCCAACTTCCTGCCCGGGCCGGTGTGGGCGGAGATGCCGGCGGACCGGGCGCTGCTCTCCGCGGAGCGGGGCAGGCTGGTCGCCGTGGTCGACGGCAGGCCGGTGCGGCTGGCCAAGGGCGATCGCGTGTACGTCGGCGAGGGCGACGCGGTGCGGGTGGATTCTTCCGCTCGGGGACGCCTGACGTTCCGCGGCGGCTCGGCCGCGATCCTCTGCGCGGGCAGCGAGACACACGTCGGCCCCTTGCGGAGCAGGTCGGTCCGCCCGGTGTCGCCGTCCGGGTCACTTGAGCTGGTGAGCGGCCGCATCCTGGCCGATACCGCCAGCACCAGCGGCGCGTTCGAGCCGATCGCCCTGCGCGTCGGCGTACACGGCAAGACGGTCGTCAACGAGGGCCAGGCGTGGTACTCGGTCGACCCGGTGGCGGTGACGGTGTCGGACGGCATCGTCGCGGTGGACGGCTCGGAGTACCAGGCGACGGGCGCGGACCTCACCTGCGGCGACGGTGTGCCGGTGGCGCCGCCGGCCGGCACGCCGAGCGAGACGCCGACGGCGGTGCCCAACCCGTCCCCGAACGCGAGCCCATCTCTGTCGCCGTCGCCCTCCCCGTCGCCCTCGCCGGCGCCGGCGGCCCCGGCGGCACCGCAAACGACCGGTGGCGGCAACGACTCGAACCCGACGAGCGGTCCGGCGGCTCCGCCGCCCACCCGTCCCAACCCGCCGGGCGGCACGTCCCCGTCCTCATCCTCGCCCAGCCCGTCCGACTCGCCGTCCCCGAGCGCTTCCGAATCGGAGTCCTCCTCCCCGTCGCCCATGCCTGACGACCCACCTGTCATCACAGACTTTTTTGCGGATCCGCCGAAGATCTGTGGCGATGGCACGAGCACTCTGACTTTGGCGGTCAGTGACGATGTGACGCCAGTCGATGCACTGACGGTGGCGGTCACCTACACCTTCCTTGATCAGACCGCCGGCCTACCGGTGTCCGGACAAGGGGGCGGCAGGTACAGCGCTGGCCTCAGCGGATTCAGCAGCGAGCAATCGGCCAGCATCTCGGTGACCGCGACGGTCACCGATGAGCGGGAACAGTCCGATGTCGAGACGATTCGCGTCCCTTACGATCCCGTCTGCGGAGTTATCAGTTAGGAGTTTGGGTGCTCTGTTGGTTCTGCGCCAAGGCGGCGCGTGGGACGTGCCGGTTCTGCGGGCGGGGACTGTGCGAGGATCACGCGCGGTTCGGGCCGTACCTGCTGGAGGTGCACCGCTCCCAGATGCGCAACCGCGCCGAGGGCCTGGTCGTCGAGGACGCCGTCCAATGTGGCTCGTGTCGGCCGCGCCCTCAGCCGGTACCCATGCCGGAACTGGACTGAGCACCCTCAGGGCACTCGTGCCCCCATCCCTCCCGGCTCTCCGCGTCGCTGGCGACAGATCCATACGCCGCCCGAAGGTGGGCGCCCGGGCCACGCGTCATCGTTCACGCCCACAGCTGGCCGCCGCCGGGCAGGTCGGTGACGGGTCGGTGTCGGGGTGGGGGCATAGACTCGGCCTGCGATGCATGCTCTCTTCGAACCCCCACCGACCGCGGCCGTGCCGGGCGCGGATGACGCCACGCCCGACAATCAGGGCAATCCGGACAATGCCCCGCGCGCTCCGGAGCGTGCCCCTCGGCGCAGCATCGACCCTGAGGCGCTGCTGGCTGGCCTCAACGGGCCGCAGCGGGCCGCGGTCACCCACGCCGGCTCGCCGCTGCTGATCGTGGCCGGCGCGGGTTCGGGCAAGACCCGGGTGCTGACCAACCGCATCGCCTACCTGCTCGCCGCCCGTGACGTGCATCCCGGGCAGATCATCGCGATCACGTTCACCAACAAGGCGGCCGGCGAGATGAAGGAGCGGGTGGCCGCGCTGGTCGGGGGGCGGGCCCGGCTGATGTGGGTCTCCACCTTCCACTCCGCCTGCGTGCGGATCCTGCGCGCCGAGCACGAGCACGCCGGGCTGAAGTCGACCTTCTCCATCTACGACGCGGACGACTCCCGCCGGCTGATGCAGATGGTCGCCCGCGAGCTGGACCTGGACCCCAAGCGCTACTCGCCCCGCGTGCTGGCCGCGCAGGTGAGCAACCTGAAGAACGAGCTGGTCGACCCGGAAACATTCGAAGCCCGCGCGGCCGGGCCGCAGCAGCGCACCCTCGCCGAGGCGTACACCCTGTACCAGCGGCGCCTCACCGAGGCGCACGCGCTCGACTTCGACGACCTCATCATGCGTACGGTGCACCTGCTGCAGTCGCATCCACAGGTGGCCGAGGCATACCGGCGCCGGTTCCGGCACGTCCTGGTCGACGAGTACCAGGACACCAACCACGCGCAGTACGTGCTCATCAAGGAGCTGGTGGGCCCGCCGGGCGGCGACCCGCCGCCGGGCGAGCTGTGCGTGGTCGGGGACGCGGACCAGTCCATCTACGCGTTCCGCGGCGCCACCATCCGCAACATCCTGGAGTTCGAGCGGGACTTCACCGACGCCCGCACCATCCTGCTGGAGCAGAACTACCGCTCCACCCAGACCATCCTCAACGCGGCGAACGCGGTCATCGACCGCAACACCGCGCGCAAGCCGAAGCGCCTGTGGAGCGAGCAGGGCCGCGGTGAGCAGATCGTCGGGTACGTGGCGGACACCGAGCACGCCGAGGCGGACTGGGTGGCCCGCCAGATCGAGCAGCTGTGCTCGACCGGCCGGGCCCGCCCGGGGGACGTGGCCGTCTTCTACCGCACCAACGCGCAGTCGCGGGTCTTCGAGGAAATGTTCATCCGGGCCGGCCTGCCGTACAAAGTGGTCGGTGGGGTGCGCTTCTACGAGCGCAAGGAGGTCCGCGACGCGCTGGCCTACCTGCGGGCCGCCATCAACCCCGACGACACGGTGAGCATCCGGCGGATCCTCAACACGCCCAAGCGCGGCATCGGCGACCGGGCCCAGGCGAGCGTGGAGGCACTGTCGACAAGAGACCGCATCTCGTTCGGGGCCGCGCTGGCCAAGGCGGCCGACGCGCCGGGCATCTCGACCCGGGCGGTGAACGCGATCGGCGATTTCGTGTCCATGCTGGACGAGCTGCGTGAGCTTGCCACCACGGCGCCGCCGGAGGAGGTGCTCGAGGCGGCGCTGCACCGCTCCGGCTACCTGGACGAGCTGGAGGACAACCAGGATCCGCAGGAGGCCGGCCGGGTGGAGAACCTGCAGGAGCTGGTCAGCGTGGCCCGGGAGTACACCGAACGGGCCCGCACGCTGGAGGAGACGCCCAGCGTGGCCGGCTTTCTGGAGCAGGTGGCGCTGGTCGCCGACGCGGACGAGGTGCCCACCGACGACCCGGAGCACCAGGGCGTGGTCACCCTGATGACGCTGCACACCGCCAAGGGCCTGGAGTTCCCGGTGGTCTTCCTGACCGGCCTGGAGGAGGGGGTCTTCCCGCACCTGCGGTCGATGACCGACAACGCCGAGCTGGAGGAGGAGCGGCGCCTGGCGTACGTGGGGATCACCCGGGCCCGGCAGCGGCTGTACCTGTCCCGGGCGGTGACCCGGTCGGCCTGGGGACAGCCGCAGTACAACCCGGCGTCGCGGTTCCTCGACGAGCTGCCCCGGGAGCTGGTGCACTGGGAGCGGTCCGAGGCGGCGTACACCTCATGGTCGGGCAGCGGGACCGGGGTCGGCGGTCGGGCGCCGTTCGTCGGCGGGACGGCGAAGGCGAGCCGCCTGGCCGAGCGGCTGGGCGTGGACGCCAGCAAGCTCGCCACCGCCAGCGACCTGCCCTCGGTGCCGGCCCTGCAGCCGGGCGACCGGGTCAACCACCAGCGGCACGGCATGGGCCGGGTACTGGCGGTGGAAGGGTACGGGGCCCGCGCGCAGGCGCAGATCGACTTCGGCGACCAGGTGATGTGGCTGGTGCTGCGGCACGCCCCGATCGAGAAGCTGTAGCGCTACCGGGTCGAGAAGCTGGAAAGCTACTGGCCGTCGAGGACGTCGCCGAAGACGGTCTCGATGCCGAGCTGGATGTCCACGCCGTGCGCCCGCATCCACGGGATCGGGTCGGTGGGCGTGCCGTCCACGTGCACCTCGAAGTGCAGGTGGGAGCCGAACGAGTGGCCGGTGTTGCCGACCAGGCCGATCACGTCGCCGGCGTTCACCTTCTGGCCCACCTTCACCAGCAGCTTCGAGGAGTGGCCGTAGATGGTCTCGATGCCGTTGCCGTGGTCGATGATGATCGCGTTTCCGTACCCGCCGTACCAGCTGGCCAGCTTGACCGTGCCGGCGTGCACGGCCTTGTACGGGGTGCCCTCGGCGATGGCGAGGTCGACGCCGGCGTGCAGGCGACCCCAGCGCATCCCGTACGGCGAGGTGAACCGGTAGCCGTCTTCCAGGGGCAGGACCCAGGCATCCGGGGCGGCCTGGGTCAGCGAGGTGGTCAGGCCGGCGCCGTCACGGTCGTTGGCCCGGGAGGCGCGCTCGGCCGCGTCGGCGCGCGCCGCGAGCTGGGTGGCGGTCTCGGCGTCCACCCCGAGGTTCTTCAGGGCGGCCGGGTCGACGTCCTTCGCGTTCGGCATCGCCGCACCGGCGACCCCGGCCACCGCGCCCGCGCCGACGAAGGCGGTGGCGACGACGGCCACGTACCGGCCGCGCGAAGGGGAGGGGGCGCGTCGCCGACCGCGATAGCGGTCATGCTCATCAGGCAGACGGTCCTGACGCACGCACACCCTCCGTCGTCGGTTGCGGTGCGGCCCGCCGTACCCGGGTCGGCTGCCCTGGTGACGGTGGCCGCGTCGTCATCTGGGCGAGGCTCGGATGACAACCGCAGGACACCGTAGCCAATCTGTTATGCGGCCCACAAGTCGGCTCGCCAAAAAGCCATTGCCGGCTGTGACGAAGCAACCTGGATTGACCGATTTCGTCGCCATTTATGATTGAGGGGATTGTGACGATAAGTAGTCGCGCTGGCACCTGCCGTCATGACAATGCATTACAAAGAGTAAGGTGTGGGTTACTGAAATGGCCTGCCGGTGACTCGTCCCGACGGGTTACCGTTCGTTCAGGAGCCGGCCTCGCGGAGGCGGGCGGGCACGGGTGAAGGTAGGAGACGGGTGAGCGCTCGGATTCGGGTTGTGGTGGCCAAGCCAGGGCTGGACGGGCACGACCGCGGGGCGAAGGTGGTTGCGCGGGCGCTGCGCGACGCCGGTATGGAGGTCATCTACACCGGGCTGCACCAGACGCCGGAGCAGATCGTGGAGGCCGCGATCCAGGAAGACGCGGACGCGGTCGGCCTCTCTGTGCTCTCCGGCGCACACATGACGCTCTTCCGGCGGGTGCTGGAGCTGCTGCGCGAGCGCGGCGCGGAGGACATCGTGGTCTTCGGCGGGGGCATCATCCCGGACGCCGACATCCCGGAGCTGACCAAAATGGGTGTGGCCAAGATCTTCACGCCGGGGGCGAGCACGCAGTCCATCGTCGAGTGGGTGCGGGAGCGGATCGGCCGGGACGCGGAGACCGGTGACGGAGTCGTGGCGACGCCCGTGCGGTAGCTCCCATACCCCGTACCCGGCTGGCGGCCCGCCGTACCGCCCTGGTTAGGCTGCGGGCGAGGGCCCGGTGCGCGTGGACGGCGCGGCCACCGCAATCGACGTCCATCGCGGGGACGGGCAACGCGCAACAGTGGCGACAGGCAATCTCGGCCGGCGGGTGCCGGCGGAGTAGATCAGGAGTGGGACGCGGGACGTGGACCTGTACGAGTACCAGGGGCGCGAGCTGTTCAGCCGGCACGGCCTGCCGGTGCTGGACGGCGGTGTCGCCAGTACCCCTGAGGAGGCCCGCGCGATCGCCGAGCGGCTCGGCGGCCGGGTGGTGGTCAAGGCCCAGGTGAAGACCGGGGGCCGGGGCAAGGCCGGCGGGGTGAAGCTCGCCGAGAGCGTGGACGAGGCGGTGGCCCGGGCCACCGAGATCCTTGGCATGGACATCAAGGGCCACACCGTGCACAAGGTCATGCTCACCGTGACCGCCGACATTGCCGAGGAGTACTACCTCTCCTATCTGCTCGACCGGGCCAACCGGACCTTCCTCTGCATCGCCAGCGTGGCCGGCGGCATGGAGATCGAGCAGGTCGCCGAAGAGACGCCGGAGAAGGTGGCGAAGGTCGCGATCGACGCCACGGTCGGCGTGGACGAGGCGAAGGCGCGGGAGATCGTCGAGGCCGCGGGCTTCCCGCTGGAGGTGCGCGACCAGGTGGTGGCGATCGCGGTGAAGCTGTGGCACGCCTTCGTGACCGAGGACGCCACCCTGGTCGAGGTGAACCCGCTGGCCAAGACTCCGGACGGTCGGGTGCTCTGCCTGGACGCGAAGGTGACCCTGGACGACAACGCCGCCATCCGCCACCCGGACCACGAGGCGATGGTGGACCGCTCGGCGGTCGACCCGCTGGAGCAGCGGGCCAAGGAGAAGGACCTCAACTACGTCAAGCTGGACGGCGAGGTCGGCGTCATCGGCAACGGCGCCGGGCTGGTCATGTCCACTCTGGACGTCGTGGCCTACGCCGGCGAGGAGTACGGCGGGGTGCGGCCGGCCAACTTCCTGGACATCGGCGGCGGCGCGAGCGCCGCGGTGATGGCCAACGGGCTGGAGATCGTGCTGGCCGACCCGTCGGTGAAGTCGGTGTTCGTCAACGTCTTCGGCGGCATCACCGCGTGCGACGAGGTGGCCAACGGCATCCTGCAGGCGCTGCAGCTGCTCGCCGACCGCGGCGAGGAGGTCACCAAGCCGCTGGTGGTGCGGCTGGACGGCAACAACGCCGAGGCGGGCCGGGCCATCCTGGACGGCGCCGCCAACCCGCTGGTCCAGCGGGTGGACACAATGGACGGTGCCGCCAAGCGCGCGGCCGAGCTTGCCGCGGGGAAGTGAGCCGACAATGGCTATCTGGTTGACGAAGGATTCCAAGGTCATCGTCCAGGGCATCACCGGGTCCGAGGGCTCCAAGCACACCCGGCGGATGCTGCGTGCGGGGACGAACGTGGTCGGCGGCACCAACCCGCGCAAGGCCGGGCAGTACGTCGAGTTCGACGGCACCAGGACGCCGGTCTTCGCGAGCGTGGCCGACGCGATGGCGCAGACCGGGGCGGACGTCTCGGTGATGTTCGTGCCGGCCGCCTTCACCAAGGCCGCGATGATCGAGGCGATCGACGCCGGGATCCCGCTGGCCGTGGTGATCACCGAGGGGGTGCCGGTGCACGACACCACCGCCGCCTGGGCGTACAACCTGGCGCGCGGCGCCCGGACCCGCATCATCGGCCCCAACTGCCCGGGCATCGCGTCGCCGGGCGCGTCCAACGCCGGCATCATCCCGGCGGACATCACCGGGCCGGGCCGCATCGGCCTGGTCAGCAAGTCCGGCACGCTGACCTACCAGATGATGTACGAGCTGCGCGACATCGGCTTCTCCACCTGTGTCGGCATCGGCGGCGACCCGGTGATCGGGACCACCCACATCGACGCGCTGGCCGCGTTCCAGGAGGACCCGGAGACCGACGCGATCGTGATGATCGGTGAGATCGGCGGGGACGCCGAGGAGCGGGCCGCGGAGTTCATCAAGGCGAACGTGACCAAGCCGGTGGTGGCGTACATCGCCGGCTTCACCGCGCCGCCCGGCAAGACGATGGGCCACGCCGGCGCGATCATCTCCGGCTCCTCGGGCACCGCGGAGGCGAAGAAGGTGGCGCTGGAGGCGGCGGGCGTGAAGGTGGGCAAGACGCCCTCGGAGACCGCCCGGCTGATGCGCGAGATCATGAGCTGAGGCAGCCCGACCTGGTGTCGTGACCCGGTGCGGACCCGCCGGCGTGGAAAAGTAGGCGGTGATGCCAGGTCGTGATGCTCCCGTGCCCCAGCCCCCCCGGCACACCGGCGGGGCCGGCGATGCCCACGGCGCGCGGTCCGCAGTGGACCCGGAGGAGCTGCTCGCCGCCAGAGAGGACGCCCACCTGGCCGCCCGCCGGGCAGCGCCCGCCCAGCGCCGCCCCGAGGAGGCCGCCGGGCCGGCACCGGGGCGGGCCAGGCGCGCCTCCGCCGTCGCGCCGGGGCGCGACGCTGCGGGGCCGGGCCGCAACGCTGAGGCTCCGGGGCGCGTCGGTGCGGCGCCGGGTCTGGCACCGGCCTCCGGCCCGCCGGGGCGGCCCCGCCAGGGCGTGCACCTCGCGGTGGCCGCGACAGTGGCCGCCGGCTGGGCGGCGGCCCAGGGCTTTCTCGTCGTCCTGGTGGTGGTGGCACTCCTCCAGCTCGCCGAGGGGCGGACCGGCTCGTTGGGCGGGCTGGCGCGGCTCGGCGCCGCCGGCTGGCTTCTCGGCCACGGCGTGCCACTGCGCACCGGCGCCGGCCCGCTCGGTCTCGCGCCGCTGGCGCTGTCCGCCTTCGCCGCCTGGCGGGTCGCCCGGGCCGGTGTGCACGTCACCCGGGCGATCCGGGCCCGCCGCACCGGCTCCGCGCGCGGCGCGCTCACCGTCGCGGTCGCCGTCGCCTCGGCGTACGCCCTGACCGGTGCCCTTGCCGCGACGGCGCTGGACGGCCCCGGGGTCGGGGTGTCCGCGGGCCGCGCCGCGCTGCACCTGGGCGCCTTCGGTCTGGTTGCGGGCGGCGCCGGCGGGTTGACCGCGACCGGTGCGCTCGACGCGGCGGCTCGGCGCACGCCGGCGGCCGCCGGGGCCGGCGTCCGGGCCGGAGTGGTGGCCGCGCTGGTCGTGCTCGGCGCCGGGGCCGCGCTGGCCGGCCTGGCGCTCGCCATCGCCGGCGGGGACGCCGCCGAGACAGTCGCCGCCTACCGGACCGGCGTCGCCGGGCAGGCCGGCATCACCCTGCTCTGTCTGGCGTACGCGCCGAACGCGGCCGCCTGGGCCGCGGCCTACCTGGTCGGGCCCGGGTTCGCGGTCGGCCTGGACACCACCGTGCGCACCACCGAGGTGTCGGTTGGCGCGCTGCCGGCGGTGCCGCTGTTCGCCGCGCTGCCCACCGGCCCGCTCGGCGGCGCGGGCCTGGCGCTGCTCGCCGTGCCGCTCGCCGCCGGGATGGTCGCGGGTGGGCTGCTGGTGCGCGGCCGGTCCACCCGTCCCGGCCCGCCCAGCTGGCGTGGGCTGCTCGCGTCGGCGGCGCTGGCCGGACCGGTGGCCGGGCTGGTGCTGGGGCTGGCGTGCGCGGTGTCGTCCGGCCCGCTGGGCGGCGGCCGGCTGGCCGTGGTCGGCCCGGAGCCGGTGCAGGTCGGCCTGGTCGGCGCGGGCGTGGTCGCGGCCGGCGCCCTCGTCGGCGCCATCGCCACCCGCGTCGCCACCCGCCGCTGACCCGCGGCTCGCGCAGTTGTGCCCCCGGCACGGCTGACGCCGCACCGGGGGCACAAGGTGTGATCGCGGGAGTCCGGTCAGGGATTCTCGGGGAGGTCCAGGCTCCGACCGATGAGGCCCAGGATCAGCGCGATCACGCCCAGCGAGACGCCGACGATGCCGCAGATGAAGCCGGCGTGCGCCTGCCCGCGGTTGGTGGCGAGCCCCTGGTCCGCCTTCTTCTTGCCGATGTTGCCCAGCACGATGGCGGCGACACCGAGGGGGATCGCGATGTAGAAGAGGCAGCAGGTGGGGATGGAGGCGATGCCGAGGATCAGGGACACCAGGCCCTGGGTGTTGCTCGGCCTGCCGGCCGGCTCGCCGTAGGAGCCGGACGGAAAGCCGGGCTGGCCCGGGTACTGTCCGTCCTGCCCGGGCTGCCCGTACGGTGGCGGCTGCTGTCCATACTGCGGCTGCTGTCCGTACTGCGGCGGCTGCCCGCCGTAGGGTGGCTGGTCGCCATAGGGCTGCTCCGGGCCTTGGTTGCCGGGCTGCATGAGTTGACTCCTTGCCATCGAACTGGTGTGCCGAGTGGCGGCACCTGCCAACCACCCGGCGCTCGGTACCCCGAGGTTAGACGGTTCACGCCCGGCCGGGCTCGCGCGCAGCGCGAACTGCCTGGAGTGGCCGACCCGCGCCAGCCGCCGCCAGGCAACCGGTAGGGTCATGCAAGTGGCACTGCCGAGGTGGGCGTGGTGAGCGGGCGGCCGGCAGCGAAATCCGGGCCGGCGCGGTTGGTCGTGCTCGTCTCGGGATCCGGCACGAACCTGCAGGCGCTGCTCGACGCCAGCGCGGATCCGGCGTACGGCGCGACGGTGGTCGCCGTCGGCGCTGACCGGGACGGCATCGAGGGCCTGGCCCGGGCGGCCAAGCACGACGTGCCCACGTTCGTCGTGCGGGTGACCGACTACGCCGAGCGGGCCGACTGGGACGCGGCGCTCACCGCCGCCTGCGCGGTGCACCGCCCGGACCTGGTGGTGTCCGCCGGGTTCCTCAAGCTGGTCGGGCCGGCCTTCCTCGCGGCGTTCGGCGGCCGGTACGTCAACACCCACAACGCGTTGCTGCCCGCCTTCCCCGGCATGCACGGGCCGCGCGACGCCCTGCGCTACGGGGTCAAGATCACTGGTGCCACCCTCCACTTCGTAGACTCCGGTGTGGACACCGGCCCGATCATCGCCCAGGTGGCGGTGCCGGTCCGCGACGACGACACCGAGGAGAGCCTCACCGAGCGGATCAAACAGGCCGAGCGCCGCCAGCTCGTCGAGTACGTCGGCCGGCTGGTCCGCGAGGGTTGGACGGTCACCGGAAGAAAGGTCACCATCCCATGACACCGCCACCCAGCCCGTCGGGCCCGCCGCCCGCGACGGACCAGGAGCGCCGGCCCATCCGCCGCGCGCTGCTCAGCGTGTACGACAAGAGCGGCCTGCCGGAGCTGGCCCGGGCGCTGCACGCGGCCGGCGTCGAGATCGTCTCGACCGGGACGACCGCGGCCGCCGTCACGGCGGCAGGTGTGCCCGTCACCCGGGTCGAGGACCTGACCGGGTTCCCGGAGGTGCTGGACGGGCGGGTCAAGACGCTGCACCCCAGGGTGCACGCCGCGTTACTGGCCGACCTGCGCCGGCCCGCGCACGCCGAACAGCTCGCCGACCTCGGCATAGCCCCGTTCGACCTGCTGGTCTCCAACCTGTACCCGTTCCAGCAGACGGTGGCGTCGGGCGCCGGCGTGGACGAGTGCGTCGAGATGATTGACATCGGCGGGCCGGCGATGGTGCGCGCAGCGGCGAAGAACTACGCGTCAGTGGCGGTGGTGACGGCGGTGGAGGCGTACCCGGCGGTCATCCAGGCGCTGCGGGACGGCGGCTTCACCCTCGCCGAGCGCCGAGCGCTCGCCGCCCGGGCATTCGCCGACGTCGCCGAGTACGACGTAGCGGTGGCGCAGTGGTTCGGGGCCCTCTCCGGCGACTCCTTCCCCGACTTCGCCGGCGTGGCGGCGCGCCGGTCGGCCGTGCTGCGCTACGGGGAGAACCCGCACCAGGCGGCCGCGCTCTACACCGATCCGGCCGGGCCGCCCGGCCTGGCGCAGGCGCGGCAGCTGCAGGGCAAGGAGATGTCGTACAACAACTATGTGGACGCCGACGCGGCGTGGCGCAGCGTGCACGACTTCGCCGAGCCCTGCGTGGCCATCATCAAGCACGCCAACCCGTGCGGGATCGCGGTCGGCGCGGACGTGGCCGAGGCGCACCGCAAGGCGCACGCCTGCGACCCGGTCTCCGCGTTCGGTGGTGTGGTCGCGGCGAACCGGCCGGTCTCGGTGGCCATGGCCGAACAGCTGGCGGACATCTTCACCGAGGTGCTCGTCGCGCCCTCCTACGAGGAGGGAGCGCTGGATGCGCTGGCGGCAAAGAAAAACCTGCGCATCCTGGTGGCGCCGGACTGGCAGCCGTCCCCTGTGGAGTACCGGCGGGTGTCGGGCGGGTTGCTGGCGCAGAGTGCCGACCGGCTGGACGCGCCGGGGGACGACCCCGCTGCCTGGCGGCTGGTCGCCGGCGAGCCGCTGGACGACCCTGCCATGCGCGATTTGGTGTTCGCCTGGCGCGCGATCCGGTCGGTGAAGTCCAACGCGATCCTGCTCGCGGCCGGAGGCGCCACGGTCGGCGTGGGCATGGGGCAGGTCAACCGGGTGGACGCGGCGCGCCTGGCGGTATCGCGGGCCGGCGACCGCGCGGCGGGCAGCGTCGCCGCCTCGGACGCGTACTTCCCGTTCCCGGACGGGCTGCAGGTGCTGATCGACGCCGGGGTACGGGCGGTGGTCCAGCCGGGCGGCTCGATCCGCGACGACCAGTCGATCGCCGCGGCGGCCGCGGCCGGGGTGACCATGTACTTCACCGGCGCCCGCCACTTCCACCACTGAGCCGCCCGCGGCTTCCACCGCTGCGGGCTACCTGACCCAGAAGGAGAGCTCGCCGGCCCCCGATTCCGTGCGGGTGGCGTGCACGGTCCAGCAGCCTGCGGCCGGGAACACCCAGCCGGTGCCCCACTCGTCGCCGGGCTTGTGCCAGGTGCTGTCCAGGTGCGGTTCCGGTCCCCAGACCGGGGTGACGCTGGCGCCGCCCGGCCCGGTCGCGCGCATCGACAGGTCGCCGGCGCCGGTCATCCGCCACACCACCTTGATCTCGGTGTTTGGCCGGAGCGGGTTGAAGAACAACGCCCACAAGGTTGCCTCCCGTCCGGTGCCCTGCGCCTCGTCCACAGTGCCGGCCATGGAGTGGCAGGGCGCCGGAGCCGCGCTCGCCGCCGGCGCGGCGGACGTCTTGCTCGCCGCTGGCGCCGCGGATGTCTTGGTCGCCGCCGGCTGAGCCACCCGGTCCGGCGTGCAGGCCGCCACTGCGAGCAGCAGCACGATGACGAAGGGGAGTCTTCGCATACCTGAATGAGGGTATGGCCGGCATCCGCGGTTCCCGACCTGGCCGGACGGATCTTCCGAACCAACGACGGACGTGGAATCATCACGGCAATCCCACTCTTCGGGAGGCCGCCATGGCTGACACTGCGGTACGCGGCCGGCTGGCTGGTAATGCGGTCGGTCTGCGCGAGGTCCTGTTCCAGTCCATCACGCACATGGCACCGGGGGCCGCGGTCGCCTTCTCCATCATCGTGGGCGCCGCCTTCGCCGGTGGCGCGCTCCCGCTGTCGGTGCTGCTCGCCCTGGTCGGCTGCCTGTTCGTCGCGGTCTCGATCGGACAGCTGGCCAAGCACCTGCCCTCGGCCGCCGGGTTCGCCACGTACGCGGCGCGGGGCCTGCACCCCGGCGTGGGATTCCTGGTCGCCTGGGGCTACGCGCTCGCCGAGGCGATGGTCGCCCCGCTGCTCTACCTGGTCTTCGGCCACGTGCTCGCCGGCACCCTGGCCGAGGAGTACGGCTGGCCTTACGAGACCTGGTGGCCGATCGGCACGGTCGGCGCGGCGGTCGTCGTCCTGCTGCTCGGCTGGTTCGGCATCCGGGTCAGCGCGGTCGCCGGCACCCTGCTGGGCCTGTTCGAGATCGCGGTCTTCGCCGCGCTCGCGATCTGGATGATCGTCAAGGCGGGCGACGCCAACACCCTGTCGGTGTTCGGCACGGGTCCGGCCAACTCGCCCGACTTCGGTGGCTGGAGCGGGGTCATCGCCGGCTCGGTCTTCACCATCCTCGCGTTCATCGGCTTCGAAGCGGCCGCACCACTCGCCGAGGAGGCGCGGAACCCCCGCCGCACCGTCCAGATCGCGGTGGTCGCCTCGGCGGTCCTGATCGGAGCGTTCTACCTGCTCACCACGTACGCGGCGGCGGTCTACTTCGGACCGGACCGGTTCACCGGGTTCGCCGGTTTCGGCGACGGCAACCCCTGGCAGCAGATGGCCCGCGATCTCTGGGGTGGCGCCTGGGTGCTCATCTTCGTGGCCATCGTCATCTCCGCGATCGCCAACTCCAACGCCGGGGCGAACGCGAGCACCCGCACCTGGTACGCACTGGGCCGCGCGCGGATCCTGACCGCGATGCTGACCGAGACGCACCCGCGGTGGCGCTCACCCTACGTAGGGGTCCTCGTGCAGTTCGCCATCGCCCTGCTGATCGCCCTGCCGCTCGGGTTCATCTACGACCCGTACCCGACCGCCTTCGGTCTGGTCGGCACGGCGGTGACCGTGGTGATCATCCTCATCTACATCGTGCTCAACCTGGCCTGCATCGGGTTCTACCTGCGGCGGCGGAGCGACTTCAACCCGTTCTGGCACCTGGTGGTGCCGGTGCTGGGTGTGGCCGCCTTCGTACCGGCGATCCTGACCGCGCTCGGCATCGAGGTCTTCGCCTTCGTCACCGCGCTGACCTGGCCGTTCAGCCTGGCCGGCCCGGTGGTGGCGGGATGGTTGGGGCTCGGCCTGCTCTACCTGCTGTACCTGCTGTGGACCGGTCGGCGTGACCGGGTCAGCGCGCTCGGTCAGCTCTTCGGACCGGACGAGGGACCGCCCGGCCGGGCCGATGGTGCGGCGGCGAAGGTGCCGGAGCAGCGGCCCGCGACGGCGGCGGAGGCGTAGCGGGATGCCAGACATGGAGGTCGTCACCTACCGGCCAAAGCCGCAGGAGTACGCGTGGACCTTCGGCGGGGTCCGGCCCGTGCGCACCATCCGGCCGGGCACCGTGCTGCAGGTGTGGACCGAGGACGCCTTCGGCGGCCGAGTCCGCGGGCCCGACGACCTGGTCAGCCGGGTCATCGAGTTCCCGTTCGTCAACCCGCTGACCGGTCCGTTCTATGTAGAGGGTGCGGCCCCCGGCGACACCCTCGCGGTCCACTTCGTCTCGATCACCCCGTCCCGGGACTATGCAGCCTCCTCCACCATCCCGTTCTTCGGCGCCTTGACCGGCACCGGTCCGGGACACACCGCCACTCTCCAGGATCCGCTCGACGAGCGGATCTGGATGTACGAGGTGGACAAGGCCAACTGGACGGTCACCTACCAGGCCAGTCGCGGCGATTACCGGGTGGCGCTGCCGATGGACCCGATGCACGGCACGGTGGGGGTGGCGCCGGCCGCGTTCGAGGCACGCTCGTCGCTGGTGCCGGACGCGCACGGCGGCAACATGGACACCCCGGAGATGCGCGCGGGCGTGACCTGCTATCTCGGGGTCAACGTGGAGGGCGCGCTGCTGAGCCTCGGGGACGGCCACTGCCGGCAGGGCGAGGGCGAGTCGTGCGGGGTGGCGGTCGAGGCGGCAATGGACACGGTGCTCATCGTCGACCTGGTCAAGGGGGTCGGCACGCCCTGGCCGAGGCTGGAGAACGACGACTACATCATGAGCACCGGCTCGGCCCGGCCGCTGGAGGACGCCTTCCGGATCAGCCAGGTCGACCTGGTCGGCTGGCTCACCGAGCAGTACGGGCTGGAGGCGCTCGACGCGTACCAGCTGATCACCCAGGTCGGCGAGGCGCCGGTGGCGAACGTGTGCGACCCCAACTACACCTTCGTGAGCAAGGTGCGCAAGCGCTACCTGCCGCAGGTGGCGGCGTACGGCGGGACGCACGCGCGGCTGCGCGAGCTGGCCGCGGCGTACCGGGCAGCCGCCAGCTAGGTGTAGTGCCCATGAGCGTTGTTGACGGCGTGTCGGCTTGATCGAAAGGGAGACCTCCGGCGAGGTGTGAGGTACTCACGCTCACATCTGGAACCGGAGGTCTGTATGGTCCACCGTAACGC
>Ga0310834_100348_pt1 | contig 61586 bp, 54 predicted proteins | sample SM_ome_2_FD_201314 | JGI IMG/M metagenome (GOLD analysis project Ga0310834, IMG submission 201314) | Sorghum-adapted microbial communities enriched on stacked mutant (SM) sorghum from Joint BioEnergy Institute, Emeryville, California... ...
CTGTCCCCGGACGAGTACGAGGCTGCCTGGTACGCCCAACACCACGGCCAACCCCAGCCGGCTATCGTTCAACCCGAGCCAACCGGCGCCAGATAACCCACCCTCCGAAAAACCGGGGGAACCTCACGCGATCCACCGTTGTAAAACTAGGCGGCCCGGGCGATGCTGATGATCTCGCGGCTGGCGTCCGTGATCGGCCCCCGGTGCCAGTCGCCGTACTGGGCCTCGATGGTGAAGCCGGCCTCGGTCAGGAAGGCGTTCAGCGGCTCGACGTCGAGGAAGTGCAGGGCCCCCCGGTCGACGCGCAGGACCCTGCCGTTGGCGTCGGTCGTGGTCTCAACCAGCATCACGACCCCGTCGACGACCGACTCGACGGCGTGCGACTGCCGCAGCATCCGCCCGGACGCGTCGACAACCTCTGAGGGCTCCGCCTGGGCCCACTCCTCCCAGGCACGGGCCTGGGGATGGCGGGTCTCGAAGGCCGCCACCCGCAGGGCCCGGCTGGGGCTGGGCCACACCCGCGACGTGCGAACCGCCCGCCGTCGCGCAGCGCCCGGCGGATCGCGGCCAGCGACGCCCGCAGCTCGTCGTCGGAGATCAGGAACTGGAACGTGTGGCCGGTCATCGTGACTAGCTCGAACTCCTCCGTCCAGCTATGTCGGCGGCCCTGCCCTCGACCCACTCGATGTCGGTCCTGGTGCGGGCACGGTCGAGCATCGCGACGTCCGGGTCGATGCCGGCCAGCCGCCCGGCGTGCCCGAGCCCGCGGGCATGCTTGAGCATCGAGCCTGTGCCGCACCCGGCGTCGAGTACCGATTCGGCGGCCATGACCAGTCCGGTGTAGAACGCGTCGGCGGGCCAGCGCGTCGGGTCCCAGGGGTTCAGCAGGTCGTAGAGCGCGGCGGCATCGGCGTCAGTGAAACCCACCGGCCAAGGATCGCTATCGCCCCAGCCGCGGTCAACCGATTCTCGGCCACCCTCGAAGTGCCGGATCCCCGCGCCGCGCCGTCTGTACGACTGATACGGGTGCTTCGAAAGGCCGCGTGCCTGCTTACCATCTGCGCATCGAGGACGCCCATCCCCACATCTGACCAATACCCGCCCTGCCATCACCGAGGGGGCCGGCCCAGCGTCGGCGGCCTGCCGCCGATCGAGGGGGGAAAGACCTCGCCGGCCTCCCGTTATTTGTGCGTCCGCACCACCGCTCTACCGGTTGTTTACACCGGTAGCGACCGAAGTTGTCCTCGACAACAATCTTCGCCCTTTATCAGGGTCCGACCCGGACCGGGCAGGGCAGGGCAGGCAGACAGGTTTGCGCTATCCATCGGCTGATCCACCGCGCCGTCCGCGCGCCTTTCAATCGGGCCCCCGTCACCGTGCCGATCGCGGTTTCCGGCTGACGCGCGCGGGTACCCACACGCTAGGTCCGGCAACGCTGGCTGTTTGCGAAAGAGGTATGACGATGACACAGGTACCGGTACGACGTGAATCGGGCATACCGGACGGATTCTCGCTCTGGGCCGATCCCTGGCGCTGGAACCCCATACGCGACCTGGAAGCCATCATCGACCGCATGTGGCGCATGCCGCCGGCCTACCGGCTCGCGGACGGCTTCACGCCCGCCGTCGACGTCGAGGAGACCGACGACGCCTACACCTTCGAGGTGGAGCTGCCCGGGGTACGAAAGGAGGACGTCTCGATCGAGGTGGGCGAGCGGGAACTGCACATCACCGGCAAGATGATGGAGAAGAAGCGCACCGGTGTCTTGCGCCAGCAGATGCGGCATACCGGTACGTTCGACTACCGCACCACTCTGCCGCCCGGAATTGACCCGGACCGCGCGGAGGCGCATTTCGACTCCGGCGTGCTGACCGTGCGGATCCCGAAGACCGAAGCCGGCCAACGGCGGAAGGTTGAGATCAGCTGACGGCCGTACCGGCGCATCTGGCTGCCCCTTTGCGTGGGCCAGCCAGATCATGTCGGACTCACAATGCCAAGACACCAAGTGGAGGCGGTCACGCTCGGCGAGCGCGACGTGAACTCGGAGGGCACCGCTACCGCGGTCGCCCCGGCGTTAAGCGCACCCGCTGATGCGGAATGTCAGGGTGCGCGTCGTAACCGGCGTCCGCGCAGGCGCGGCACTGGGACGTGAGTCCGGTCGCCGTTTGACCACCGGACCTCGTAGCGGTAGGCCGACAAAGGAAGGCCACCGGGTACGACACCTTCACCGCGACCGGAACTCGGGGCGACGTCGAAGCCGCCGGGTGATGCCATGACCCGGCAGAGGGTGGCTTGCTTTCGCAGGAGATCCGCGAAGGTTCGACGACGGCAACCACGTCGGCACCGAGGGATGCCCGATGGCGCAGCGCCTTCGGGTGGATCATCGTTGCCCTATCGTTCGCCGAGCAGATCTTTGATCCACTGCTCGGCAGCCTTCTGGTAGGCCATCACGCGCTGCAGGGCGTCGGACAGGTCCTCGTCGGTCAGGGTTCCGGGTCCGCCGGCGACCCCGCTCTCCGCGACGTTCTTCAGGATCGTCACCCATCGATGGCTGAGCTGCTCGGCGTACTGCGCTCGCTTCAGGGTGCACGTTGTATTCGCCGGCACGCTTGATCAGTTCCTGCGAGGAGGGAAGGAGGAGCACCTTGACACGCTCGTCGAGCTCGACCGTGACTTGGGGCTCACATGTAATCATGCCGTTGTCCTCCACCTCGTACGGCCACCAAGGCAGCCCTTGCAGTTTCACATCGAGTTCGTGCGCGCAGTGTGGTTCGACGTTGCGGGCGTGCTCCGCCGCCAGGTGGGTGAGTCGCTGAACAGCGTCCGTCATGAATTGATCCGCGTACCAGCTCAGAACCTCCCGGCTAAGGCCCTTCGCCGACCAGACGAAGGTGGCGCGGACATGGAAGTTGTACACGTAGCCTTTGGCGGGGACGGTTATCGGCCGTGCCCGGTAGCGCAGATCGGTGGATCCGCCGCTCTGGCGTGGTTGTGGCGGGCTCGACGTCACGGGTGGGTTCCGGCACGTGCAGAGCCTGGTCCAGCTTCTGCCATCGCTGCCGTAACCAACGGACCGTGTGCCTACCCGTCTCCCTGGCGCGGGTCAGGCCGTCGCCGATTCGTCGCCGGCGTCCATTGGGCGGTGGCGCCGTGCCGGAGCCGACGGGTTCGTCGCCTGCCTCATCGTCCGTTGCATGCGGCTGCGCGGGGCACAGCGGCATTCTGCGCTCCGGGTTCACCCACCGGCTCAGCCTGGCCGCTGACGCGCTGCTCGCCGGCCTGCAGCGGCCCGACGACGCCGAACTCGCCGCGGCGGTGGACGACCTCGCCGCGCACCGTCTCGCGCACGCGGAGGCCGAGCGGGTCCGCCGGGTACGCATGGCGCAGCGCCTCGTGCGGTGGCTCGGCGCGCCGGTCGAGCCGCCGCGCAGCGTCGCCGACGGCGTCGACCGGCAGATCGCCGAATGGGGCTGGGTCGACCTCCGCTTGGCCACCTGTGGGCAGGGGAGGACGTGCACCCCGGCCTGCAAACCGCGTTCCGGCAGGTGTACGACCGGGCGTCGCAGCGGCGTCGTGACCTCGACCGGGCGTTCGCGCAGCGCCTCGCGGCGTGGACGGCCGCCGGACCGGGCAACGACGGTGACCTGCTCACCGTAGAGACGCTGCTGCCACGGGTCGTCGAGCCGCTGCTGCGTGCCGGGCGGCCCACCCTGCTCGTGGTGCTCGACGGCATGAGCGCCGCCGTCGCCGTCGAACTCGCCGACGAACTGTCCCAGCACTGGGTCGAGTACGACCCGATCGCCGCGGACGGACCCGCCCGGCGGCGCGGCGTGGTCGCCGCCTTGCCCACCCTGACCACCGTGTCGCGCACCTCCCTGTTCGCCGGCACGCTGCGTGAGGGCAATCAGGAGACCGAGCGGCAGATTTTCGCGCAGGGCCGCTGGGGCAAGCACGCCCACATATTCCACAAAGGACCTTCGCGGGGAGCCGCCGGTGAGGTGCTCGCCCCGGAACTGGTCCAGGCCATCGCCGACCCGCAGCAGTTCGTCGCCGTCGTCCCCAACACCGTCGACGAGTCGCTCACCTATGGCCGGGAGGGTGACGAGGCCGGCTGGCAGATCGGCGACATCGCCGTGCTGCGCAGCCTGCTCGACCTCGCCCGCTCGGCCGGCCGCGCGGTCATCATCACCAGCGACCACGGGCACGTGCTCGACCGCGGCGCGCAGCAGGTACGCGTCGCCGACGCGGCCTCCGCCCGGCACCGGGTCGGCGGGACGCCGGCCGGGCCGGGCGAGATCGAACTGGCCGGCCCGCGCGTGGTGGCCGACGGCAACCTGATCGTCGCCCTGTGGGACCCGCAGCTTCGCTACCGGCCGGCCCGGGCCGGCTACCACGGCGGCGCGTCGCTGGCGGAGGTGACTGTGCCGCTGCTGGCGTTTCTGCTGCCCAACGTCACCGACACGCCGACCGGCTGGTCCGCCATCGAGACCCGGGAACCCGCATGGTGGCAGCCGGCGCCGGCTGCCGCGCCGTCGTCGGCCGCGCAAGCCACCCCAGCGGCGCCCGCGCCGGTGCCCAAGCCGCGGCGGAAGGCCGCGCCGGTCGAGGGCGACGCGCTGTTCGACGTACCCCCGACCTCGGCGCAACCGGCGGCGCTGCCGGCAGCCGGCGACGGCGATCTCGTGGCCGCGCTGCTGGACTCCGAACTCTTCCAGGCGCAGCAGGACGCATGGCGCGCTGGCATTGCCGACGCGACCCAGCGCCTCTGCCTGCCCGAGATCAACGAGAACGCCCTGGCCGGGCTCAAGTTCAACGCCGCCCTGCCCCGACGTCTCGCCGTGGCGACGCTCGCCGCCCGACTCGCCGACGTCGATCACGCCGCGGCCGTACTACGCGAGCGCACGCGCTTCGTCGTCCCCAACGATCGATGATGCAGCTCCCGGCCAAGGCCATGACCGCGCCAGATCTGCGTCATGCCGTGGCATGACACCATGCCCTACTGTGAGCTAGGCAACTGCTGGTCATGAGTTGCCAAGGCGTCTCGTCTGCTGTTGGTGGGCGCAACGAACGGAGACGCCATGAGGATCGTGGTCGCCGACCCATCCAGCGCGGTCGGCAGGCAATCTCGTGCTCCGCGCTGGTGCATGGGGCTTGATCGAGGGGCAGGTCTGAGTCGAGATGCTCTCCTCTGATTTGTACGGTGAGCTGCGACCGTGGGCGTTCGCCGTCGCCTACCGGATGCTCGGCAGCGTCAGCGAAGCCGAGGATGTGGTGCAGGAGGCGTTCCTGCGGTTGCACCAGGCCCTGCAACGCGACGAGCAGATCACCTCGCCACGGGCGTACATCGCCACATTGGTCACGCGGCTGGCCATCGACCAGCTTCGCTCAGCGCGGGCGCGGCGCGAGCGGTACGTGGGTGAGTGGCTACCGGAGCCGCTGGTCGGCGAGCAGTCACCCGCCGAGCGTGCCGAGACCGCCGACTCGCTGTCGCTGGCGTTCCTGGTGCTGCTGGAGAGCTTGTCGCCGCGGCAGCGGGCCGCGTTCCTGCTGCGCGAGGTGTTCGGCTATTCCTACAGCGAGGTCGCCGAGATCATCGGCACCGACGTGGACAGCACGCGCCACCTGGTCGCGCGGGCTCGCGCCAGCATCCGGGAGCGCCGGCCACGCTACTACGCCTCTCGGCGTCAGCGCGACGAGCTGGCTCGGCGTTTCTTCGCCGCCGTCGAGGAGGGGGACCTGTCGGCGCTGGAGGCGCTGCTGGCACGGGATGTCGCGCTGCACGGCGACGGCGGTGGCAAGGTGCCGGCGCCGGCGCGGCCGGTCAATGGCCGCGAGCGTGTGGCGAAGCTCTTGTTGATCGCGATGTCCACGGTAGCGCGCGGCGGCGGCGTGCGCCTGGATGTCACCGAGGTCAACGGCCAGCCCGGTGCGATGGTGTTCGACGCCCATGACCGCCTGGTCGCTGTGCTGGGCCTGGATATCGTCGAGGGTCAGGTCCAGGCGATCCACTCCATCGTCAACCCGGACAAGCTGCGGCACATCGACCGGGTCGGTGATCTCGTCGCCCTGGTACGCGCCGGCCGCCGACCTCGAACGGCCGAGCCGCTAGCCAAGCCGACCGCCGTAAGCCCTTCGAACGACCCGACGAACGGAAGTCGCTCATGAACCCTCCAAGGAGTTCCTCATGAACCTCACGCTGAACCTCGTGCTGTGGATCGTCACCGGGCTGCTGGCCGTCGTCCTCCTCGTGAGCACCTCCAAGGCGTTCGTGCCCAGGGAGAAGATCGCCTCCGTCGGTCGCGCCGCGGAATGGGTCCTGGACTTCAGCCCTCGGGCGCTGAGAGCCATCGCGTTCCTGGAGTTCCTGGCCGCGGCGGGTCTGATCCTGCCCGCCGTGCTCAACATCGCGCCGGTCCTGGTGCCCGTGACGGCGACCTGCGTGGCCCTGCTGTTCACCTGCGCGGCGATCATGCGCCTGCGCCGGGGAGAGCGGGCGACCATCGTAGGCGACCTGGTCTACCTAGCCATGGCCATCTTCGTGGCGTGGGGCCGATTCGGCCCTGAGGCCTTCACCGGTTGACCTGCGCGGCATCTCCCGCAGTCGTACTGGCCACCCCAAGTCGAGGACCTCGACGCGCCGCGATCGCGGTGCTCGCTCCGGCGGCTGACAGCGCCACGGGCGGTCACGACCCGCCTTGTCCCGGAACTCGTCCGCTCGGTTCTCCCGTCGCCCAGGATCGTTGAAATACCGAATCGATCACGCCCCCTTATGCAATCGAACCTTGTAGATCAAGGGATCACGGCCTATCATCGATGGAAAGATCGACGTATTTGGGTTGAACTTTCTGCTGGGGGAGCGAAAGTCCTTAGGGTCAGTCACGAAGCTGGAGCAACGGCTCCTGGAACGCTTGCCGATCCGCTCGGGCAGGCCGTCTGGCTACGCGTCGCCGGTCCCGTGGCACCGGCGCGGTAGGCGTGACACGTCCGGCCATCCGCTCCCTGAGCGCGCCGGGGGGAGGAGCGATGGGAACGAAGCGATCGCCGGCCGGCGGACGACGTGGGGACCACAGCGCCTTCGGCACGCCGCCGCCTGGTCCGCCGCTGTCCGGCCCGGAACGACCCGCGCTCGCAGCGCCATCCGCCGTGCAGCGGTGCAGTGCCGTGGCGCCGTTGGCCTACGGGGGAAAGCCGCTGGCCTACGAGGGAAACACGCGTCTGCCGGACGTCAGGGCTCGTGTCGCGCCGCGCCGGAACGAGCGGGGCACGGCCGGTGACAGCCAGGTCGATGCAGGCGGCCGCAACGGCCACCGGGCCGGTTCGCGTCTCGCCAGCGACAGGATGAGCGGTACAGCCTGGCGGGAGGCCCGGCTGCGCGCACTGTATACGGACGGAGTCCGGCTCGACCGTGATGATCTTCTCGTCCTGGCCCTGCTCGCCGAGGGTATGCCGCTTCGCTCGGTATCCCGCCGCATGGCGATGTCCGACCGTACGATCCGGCGTCGCGTACGTGCGATCTGCGAGCAGCTTGGTGTCAAGGCCACGGTTCAGGCGATCGTCTGGGCGGCCCGGCGGGGCCTGGTCTGAGCCGGGAACTTGGCCGCCCGCGACTCGCCATGACCCCACCGTCCACCTGCTGATCCGGCGCCGTTGTCAGACGGCATGAGGCCGGGTGCGGGCCATCGTCGCCCGCACCCGGCCTCGGATCAGCTACAGCTCCCGTACCCTGACGTTGCGGAACTCGATCAGATCGTTGTTGCCGTGATTCTGCAAGCCCACGAACCCCGTGAGGAACTGCCGGAGGTCCGTGGGCGGGTCGCCGGCGCGCGACGACTGCTTGCCGGGCGTGTTGTCGAATTCGTTGATCACCACACCATTACGGATGATCGTGTAGTGCTGGCCGACCACCCGGATCTCGTAGTCGTTCCACTGACCCTTCGGCGTGACCCGGGCTTCGTCCAGACCCAGCGGCGCGAAGTTGTAGATGGAGCCGGTCTTCTGCGGTTCTCCGGTCTCCCCGTCGTAGATCTGGATCTCGTGGCCGCAGTAGATCGCGACCCAGGCCTCGGACGTCCGCGCCGAGCCGATGGTGCCGCAGCTACCCTCCGGGCGCTGGTCCAGCGGGATCCTCGGATCGGGGAACCGCACGAACACTCCGCTGTTCGCATGGTGGTCCTCCAGCGAGACGTCCCGGAACTGGAGCCTAAGCGAGAAGTCCGCGAACTCCTCGGCGGCGTACCACAGCATGCCCAGCCCGCCGACGCTGCGGATCGAGCCGTCCGGCAGCAGATCGAAGGATCCCCCGGGGGCCTGCCGCCACGCGGCAAGCGACTGAGCCGTCCCGTCGAAGATGGCGCGGTATCCACTGACCTTGCCGATCTCCGAGTTGGCCGCCGCCTGGCTGAGCGCGGCCGCCTCACGGTCGTCGATGACGCCGTCCCCGCGCCACTGGTTGACCAGGTGGTTGACGTGGCTCACGAACTCGCCGTGGTTCGGCCAGGTGCGCTCGTCGTCGATCAGGTCGTTCATCGTGCAACCGCCGCCGACCTGGCGGTTGGGCACACCCGTGTCGGTGTCCAGCATCCAGACCGTCGCACGGGCGTCCGGTGCCGCGCAGCCGACGTTGACCTCGATGGTGGCGGTCGCCCGCTCACCGTCGGCGTAGGTGACCGTCAGCGTCGCCTGGTAGGTGCCGAACTCCGCGTACGTGTGGGTCGGATTGGCCTCGTGCGACCGCGGGCTGCCGTCGCCGAAGTCCCACTCCCAGGCCACCCCGCCGGCCTTCGCGCTGGAGAAGCCGATGGTCTTCGGCTGGCTCTGCGCGATCGCCCGGGCCGAGGCGTCGTTCGGGTCGGGTGTGGCCGGACCGCCCTGGTAGGTGATGCGGATCAGTTTCTGGTTGGGGTGGAGGCTGAAAAAGCCTCCGGCGTAGTCGAGCATGTACAGGGCGCCGTCCGGTCCGAACTTCGCGTCCATCCAGCTCTGCAGGGCGTTGCTGCCACCGCCACCGCGGATGATCTGCCGCAGATCCTCGGCGAAAGCCGGCGGCCCCTGCGTTTCCACGTTCGTCGGGTCGACGGTGACCGCCACCCGGTTGTTGGCGTTGCACTCGTCACCGATGAACCACTTGTTGTCCCAGTACGCCGGCCACGCGACACCGCTGTCGGTGTCGACCTGCGAGCGGTGGTAGGTCGGGCCGTCCATGATGGCCTGGCATCCACCGCTGAGGTAGGGCTGGGTGAAGGTTTCGTCGCCGAGCCGGTAGGTAGGAAGGCCGCTGCCGTCGTCCCGTGTCGGGTAGACCGGCCCACCGCCCTGCGGTGAATACCAGATTATGTTGGCGCGGGCCGGCGGGATGTCGACCAGCCCGGTGTTACGCGGCGACTCGTTGCGTAGATTGTCGCAGTCGTACCATCCGGTCAGGACGTTCGCGTCGACGTTGCTGCGGTCCCGGTACGGCTGCTTGTTGCCCATGCAGTAGGGCCAGCCCTGGTTGCCCGCCGAGGTGATGATCGTTGCGGTGTCGTACTTCGCCGGGCCCAGTTCGGGATTCGGCGCCCCCGCGTCCGGCCCCACCCACGCCGCGGTCAGCCAGTCGTTGACCGGGTCGTAGTTGATCCGCGCGGGGTTGCGGACACCCATGACGTAGATCTCCGGGCGCGTCTTCGGCGTTCCCGGCGGGAACAGGTTGCCCTCGGGAATCGTGTACGTGCCGTCCGGCTCCGGGTGGATGCGCAGGATCTTGCCGTTGAGGTCGTTGGTGTTTCCGGCGGTACGGCGGGCGTCCTGGAACGAGATGCCCTGGTACTCCTGCGTCCAGTTGTTCCCCGAGTACCCGTTGGAGCCGCCGGAGGAGTTGCTGTCGCCGGTGGCGACGTAGAGGTTGCCTTCATTGTCGAAGGCCATTCCGCCGCCGGCGTGGCAGCAGCTGTGGATCTGGGTGTCCCAGCTCAGCAGGTCTTTTCGGGTGGCCTGGTCGATCGTCTGCGCCGCGAAGTCGTACGTGAACCGGGAAACCGTCCGCTGACCGATCCGCTTGTCACGGTCGATCGACTCGTGCGGCATCCAGTAGACGTAGATCCAGCCGTTCTCCTGGAACTTGGGATCGAGCGTGATGCCGACGAGACCCTCCTCGCTCTTGACCAGCTCGTTGCCGCTACCCCGGTTGCCCATCACTTGCAGGGTGGTGAGCAGCTTGACCTGCCTGGTCTTCGGGTCCCACTGGTGGATGGTCCCGCAGCCCAGTCCGACGTTCGGGTCGTTCCAGTCTGGAATGGGCCCGGACGGGCAGGCCGCCTTGCCGATGTAGAAGACCTTGCCGTCCGGCGCGATGGTCAGCCCGTGGGGTTCACCGATCTGGTCGAGCTGGCCCGGCTGGTTCTGCCAGGTCAGCCGCTCGATCCGGTAATTGGCGGCGATGGTCGCCTGGCAGTCACCGCGGACCATGCCGGTCGTCCACTGGATCGCGCCGAGCAGATGGCCGAGGAACTTCTCGTCGCTGGTGTAGCTGGCCTCAGTGCGGCCCATGCCGGTGTAGAACGAGCGGCCGCCGTCGTAGTCCTGGCACCACGAGATCGGGTGGAACGGTCCGTTGGCACCGGTTCCCGGATCGTACGTCCATTCCTTGACCTGGGCGATGGTGTGGACCGTGCCGACCGGGTTGGGGTTCCAGTTGAGCCACTGGTCGGATCGGGTCCACGTCAGCGGCAGGCCCTTGTTGGCCGGGTGCTGGCGGTCCAGCACGTCGACGACCGCCTCCTGCACCGGGAGCTGCTCATCCGGCGGGGCCGTCGGGTCGCCCTTGAACAGCTGAAGCTCTGCCAGCTGGGTCAGCGGATCTCCGCTGTTCGCCGTGATGTCCAGGCGGTAGTACTGGTAGGCGGTGGTGTTGTCGACCTCGTACTGCTTGGTCTGGAACCGTTGCGGGAAGTCCTCCCCGGTCCGCCGGTCTAGGTCCGTCCAGTTCGCGCCGTCCTGCGATCCCTGCAGGGTCCAGTCCTTCGGGTCCCGGCCCGAAAAGTCGTTGGCCGACGCCATCGCGTAGTGGGTCACCGCGACGGGTTCGGCCATCTTCACCGCTATCCATCCGGTCGGCGCGAACGTCAGCCACTTGGTGTCCGTCCTGCCGTCGAACAGCTTCTCCTTGGTCTCGTTCGGCGGGTTTTCCCCGCTCGCGGTGATCTCGGTGACCTCTTCGGGATTGCTGCCCGGACGGGTGCCGATCAGGCCGGTGAACCAGGCGGAGTCCGGCTGGGCACGGGCGGCGTCGTGGATACCGAGGAAGCCGCCGCCGGCCTTGATGTACGCGCGGAACGCGGCCTCCTGATCCTCGCTCAAGGTGACGCCCCTCGCCGACAGGAACACCACGCCGCGGAAACGTGCCAGGTTGTCGACCGTGAAGACGCCGGGATCCTCGGACACCTCCACGGTGAACCCGTGCTCCTCGCCCAGTCGCTTGATGGCCGCGGTCGCCATCGTGACCGGGTCGCTCTGCTCGGCTGGCGGACCGTGGAAGACTAGGACGTTCACCGGCGTGCTCGACGCCGGCTCGATGGCCCGTTGCGGGGCCGCGGGAGCGGGCACTCCCAGCCCGAGGACCAGCACGGCACCCGATGCCACAACGGCGCTTCGGCGCAGTACCCCTGTTCCCGTTTGTCGACGGCCGCAGGGCGGCGTTGGTGGCGGGAGGCTGGTCGGGTTGGCGCAGCGGCGCCCGACCCATCGGGTTAACCACGTGTCTGTGTCAGCCATCTCGACTCCTTAACCAGGTGAGGTGCGCAAGGACGGGACCCGATCGGCTCGCTCAGCTCTGGCTATCGACGGGCAGGCACTATGGGTCGATGTGGGACTTCCGGCGCGCACCGGGCCAGGCGGGAGCCGGCGCACAGCTCCCGTCCGAGTCGCTCGGGCTTGTCCTTGGTTGCGGACGCTACTCACCGGTCGTGGTGCCGCCGACACTTGACAGCGATCCTGACCGATGCCGGCCAGATGCCCGCTCGGTACTTGAGCGGAGCCCCGGCGCGTTGTATGGCTTCCGGCCGAGCAGATGAAGCGGAAACGGAGTGCGTCCCGCCCTAGTCCGGATGAAACCCATCTATGCAGTTGCCCCCCGGCCACAAGGGAGGGCCTCATGGGACGGAAACGCTTGCAGAGTGCATCGAGGGTATCGGAATGCCTGCGAGCGTCGGGGCCGGAGGCGGCCGCACGTCTGTTCACTCCAGATGCCACGGTATCCCTATACGATCCACTTCCCTGAACAGAGCATGAGGAGGTGATCGGGTTGGGTCGACCGCACGGTTGGCCCAGCCCGGCCTTTCATGGGTGATCAACTTGTCGTCATGCGGTTCGACGCGGCCGGTGAGCCGGGCGCTGAGTTGCCGACCGAGATAGTGATCGGCAGGTTGCGAGAGCTGTTCGGCAATGATCCCGAACTGGACGTGCCGATGAATGAAGGCGACATCGTCGAGCTCGAATGGACGGGAGAGCGGGCCAGTCTCGACTGCTTCGTCTACGTCGGCGAGAACGGTGTGCAGAGGGTGGTCGTCGAGTTTACCGACACATCCTGGGGTGAACCGGTGCACGACTTCCGGCAGGAGATCACACCCGCACTGGACGTGCTGTTCGCGCTCGCCCGCGACACGGGCGCGCGCCTGTTCGACGCCGCCGATCCCGAGGCGGCCAACCTGACGACCGCCCAGGCACTCGACCTGCTCGCGTCGGACGTCCCGCCGCACCTCGATGACCGGAGAGAGACAGCCACATGTCCGGCGCGCAGTCGTATGACACGATCGGCGCCAGCTACACCGTGATGGGCGCCGCCACGGAAATCCTTCCGTGAGATCCGCACCGCATGGATCTCGCAGGTCGGCTCGGCGCAGCAGTGACCAACCTGTCCCGAATCGAGGACCGGGTGCTGGTAGGCGTCGACGGACGAGACGCGGCAGGCAAGACAACGGTGGTCGATCGGCTCGCCGAGGCGTTGCCGGTCCCGACGCTACGTGTATCGATCGACGGTTTTCAGCAGCCGCGCGAGCTGCGTTACCAGCGAGGTGACCTGTCAGCCGAGAGGGCTACCACTCGTTCGATTACCCGGCTCCGCTCGGGCAGTGCCTGACACCCTTCCTGGCCGGCGCCGGTATACCTCGCCCATATCCGGGTACGCCTAACTCGCTGACCCAGCCCAGGGCGACGGCACGACGAGCAGGTACGAGCACACGGGCAGGCGAATGGTCTCCGCGAACGAACCGGGTGCGCCGCACGTACGGCCGGAGGAGAACTCCCGGCACGGCCGGCTGTCAGCGCGCCCGTACCCACCCATCGCCGTATCCGACGAGACCGGCCTGGCGTCGCTGGACGGGCCGACGGGGGAGCTGCTGGCGATGCGCTACGTCCCGACTCCGGCCGACAGCCGCCCGTACCGTCTGGTGCTGATCCTGCACGGGGCCGGCGGCTCGCCACGGCAGGCGCTGGGGTGGCTGCTGCCCGTCGCCGACGAGCACCGGCTGCTGCTGGTCGCGCCCAAGTCGCAGGCGAGCACCTGGGATCTCATCATCGACGGGTACGGCGCCGACGTGCGGCGCATCGACCGCATCCTCGAACAGGTCTTCGACGCGTATCCGGTAGCGGGCCTCACGATCGGCGGCTTCTCCGACGGCGCCTCGTACGCACTGTCCCTCGGCCTTGCCAACGGGGACGTGTTCGACACCGTGCTCGCGTTCTCGCCCGGGTTCGCCGCGCCGATGGTCACGCACGGGCGGCCCCGGGTGTTCGTGTCGCACGGCACCGGCGACCGGGTGCTGCCGGTCGACCGGTGCAGCCGGCGGATCGTGCCGCGGCTGCAGACCCTCGGCTACGACGTGGCGTACGAGGAGTTCGACGGGGGGCACGAGGTGCCGGAGCCGATCGTGGCGAGCGGCATCCGGTGGCTGTCCCCGCGCACCCCCGTCCGGTAACCGCTAGGCGAACGAGACGCGCGGCTCCAGTGTCACCTCGAACAGCCGGTCCCACGGCAGCTCGATGTGCACCGAGTCGAGCCGGCCCAGCGTCGCGGTGAACGTCCGCGCCCCGCGCCGGCCGAGCGTGACGGTGTGCCCGGCGAAGTGGTCGGCGAAGTAGCGCTCGGTCGCGGGCTCCAGCCGCGCCCGCACCCACTCGTCGAAGTAGCTCTTCTGCTCTGCGGTCAGCGCCAGCGGGTTCCATCCCTGCTCGCGGGCGTGCGCGTACGCCTCGACCTGGATGACGTTCTTCCAGGTGTCGTCCTTGACGAGCCGGTACAGCAGGTACGCGGCGTGCGCCCGGGCTGGCTCGGCCATCTCCGGCACCCCGGAGCCGCTGCCGGAGCGCTTCAGGTAGGCCCACCGGGCGGTGCCGTGGCCGAGCGCCAGCCCGAGCGCGTTGCCGCCGGTGTTCCAGCCGGAGTACGACAGCAGCGCGGCCAGGTCCAGCCGCGCCTCCATCCGGGCCACCAGGTCGTGGTCGGCCCGGTTCACCGTCAGCGGGTCCACCACGATCACCGGGGTGCCCGCGGCCAGCAGCGCGCCGATGCGCGCCACGAACGCGTCGAGGTCGGCCCCGCGCGACGACGGCTGCGCCGACGGGGTGTTCACGGCGAGCACGATGTCCGCGTCGCCGTCGACCACCCGGCCGCCGATCGCGGCCACGTGCCGACGGATGTTCTCGGCGAACGGGATCCCCTCGAGCGCCGCGGTCCACTCCTCGCCGGAGATCCCCGCGTACTCGACCCGGTACGTCGGCGCGGTGCCGGCCGCGATCAGCCGGGCGACGAGCAGAGCGTCGACCTCGTCGGCCCCGGGGAAGATCTCGACCCGGTCGGTGACGCCGAGTTCGGCGGCGAGCGCCTCGAGCTGGACGCGTTCCGCGCGGGCCAGGCCGAACGGGGCGGTGTCGTCCTCGGAGAGCACCAGGTGGCTGATCGTGCCGTCCGCGACCCAGTGCACCATCAACCGGTTGATCTCGTGGTTGCGGGCCCGGGCGGCCAGGTAGTCCTCGACGATCTCGTCGGGGATCTGCGCCCGCACCGCGTCCAGTTGCGGGCGCAGCTCCTCCTGCCCAAGGTTGACCACCCGGTCGTAGAGCTGGGCCCACTGGACCAGCAGCGAGATGTACGCGTCCAACGGCGTGCCGGTGGAGGTCAGCGCCAGCCGCTGGATGGTGTCATGTACCTCGATCACGGCGTCCGGGTGGGCGGCGCGCAGCGCCCGGATCGCCGCCACGTTCGCCCGGGCCTGCTCGAGCGTGGCGGTGGCGGTCCGCGACGCGATCAGGCCGCCGTAGGCGAGCATGCTCACCGAGATGACGTACCCGTCGACGCCGTCGACGGTGCCGAGCCACTGGGCGATGGCCGCGCCGTCGCCGGGGGTGAAGAACCGCCCGAGCAGCTCCCGTGGCGGCAGCACCAGGCGCACGCCGGCGCTCGCCGCGGTCATCTGCGGGCAGTACGTGTTGACGGGTCGATCGTCCAGTGGCACCAGCGCGATGGCGCCGTGGCGCAGCCGGGCGGACTGCCCGCCGCCGGGGACCGGGTCGCCCGCCGCCGGGCTGCCCGCGAAGGCGGGGCGCCCGATCGCCGCGGTGGCCAACCCGCCGATGCCGGCGGCCAACAGGGTGCGTCTCCTCACGTGGCCTCCTTCTCGTTGCGTCCGTTCGTCGTCGCCGGGCAGGCGGCGGCGAACCGGCGGGTGAGCCACAACGGCGAGGTGATGGCGTTGCCCATCACCACCGCGTGCGCGCCCGCCGCGAACGCCTGCTCGATCTGCCCGGTGGTCCGGTACCTGCCTTCGGCGATCACGGGCACCGGCAGCAGCGCGGCGAGCCGCGCCACGAGCTCCAGGTCCGGGCCCTCGGTCGCCGGGCTGGTTGGCGTGTAGCCGGAGAGCGTGGTCGCCACCGCATCGGCCCCGGCCTCGACCGCCGCCACACCTTCCTCCACAGTAGACACATCGGCGAGCACGAGTGCCCGGGTTCCCGCGTGCACGGCCCGGACGGTGTCGGCGAACGCGCGCCCGTCGGGCCGGGGCCGGTCGGTGGCGTCCACCGCGACGATGTCCGCCCCGGCCGCCGCCACCCTCAGCGCGTGCGCCGCGGTCGGGGTGATGTAGACGCCGGTGGTGCCGTCCTTGATCAGACCGATCACCGGCACGTCCACGGCGGCGCGGATCGCGGCGACGTCCGCGGTGCCGTTGGCGCGGATCGCCACCGCGCCGCCGCGCACCGCGGCGGCGGCGACACGCGCCTGCACGTACGGGTCGCGCATCGGGTCGTCCGGCTCGTCGGGCAAGGGCTGGCAGGAGACCACCAGGCCACCGCGCAGCCGGTCGAGGATGGTGCCGGTCACTGCGTAGGCTCCTCCATTCCCAGGCGGGCCGCGCCCACCGCGACCGCCTCGTCGCCGAGCTGGGCGGGCAGCAGCGGCACGTCCGCCCACGCCGGCAGCAGCTCCGCCACGTACACCGGTGTGGCGGCCGGCAGCAGCGCGGCGGCCGCGCCGCCGGCCACGACGACGGCCTGCGGGTCGAGCAGCGCGACCAGCCCGGCGAGGGCACGCCCCAACGCCTCGCCGGCCCGGGCCAGCACCTCGGCCGCGGCGGGATCGCCGTCGGCCGCCCTGGCCGCGACCTGCCGCCCGGTGACCGTCTCGCCGGTGGCGAGCTTGTACGCGGTGGCGAGCCCGGTCCCGGAGGCGACCGCCTCCAGGTGCCCGTACCGGCCGCAGCCGCAGCGCAGGCGCTCGGCGCCGGGCACCGGCAGGTGGGCGAGCGCACCGGCGGCGCCGCGGGCGCCGCGGTCGAGGCGTCCATCGCGGATCAGGCCCGCGCCGAGCCCGGTGCCGGCCGCGACAAGCAGCACATGGGTGAGGCCGGCCGCGGCGCCGGTCCACGCCTCGCCGATCGCCGCGGCGTTGACGTCGTTGTCGACCCGCACCGGCCGGCCGAGCCGGCGCTCGAGCTCGTCGGCGATGCGGGTGCCCGCCCAGCCCGGCAGGCTGTCGGTGGCGTACCGGACGGCGCCGGTGGCCGGGTCGATCGTGCCGGCCGAACCGACCCCGACGGTCGCCTGCTCGGCCTGGTCAAGCAGGCGCCGGGCGACCCCGGCGGCCGTGTCGAGCACGGCCGCCGCGCCCCGCCGTGCCGGGGTCTCCGCCCGGGCGCGCCCCACCACCTCCCCGCTCGGCGTCACCAGCACCCCCACCGTCGTCGTCCCCCCGATGTCGACGCCGATTCCCGTACCGCTCACAGGCCCTGGTCGTGCGGCACCGTGACGGTCACCGTGCAGCCGACCCGGCGCCCGATCTCGTCGTGGCCGGCGTAGGTGAGCGTGTAGACCCGGTCGCCTTCGTGTCCGGCGCGCTGCGCGCGAAGCGCGCCGGCGGTGTCCGGGGTGCCGAGGTCGAACCCGCTGATGTCGTCGGCGCTGTCGCCACCGCTCACGTCGATCAGCGCGAACGCGTACGGGCCGAGGACGCCGTCGCGCAGGTCGACCGAGACGGTGACGTCCACCATCTCCTGGTTCGGCGGCCACAGCACCGGACGGTCCACTGTGCAGTCCAGCGGGCGGGCGGGCAGCGGCTCGTCGAGCGTCGCGACCGCATGCGCGATGGTGGCGGTGGTGCGTCCGCCGGCCTCGTAGTACATGTGCACTCTCCGGCCGTCGAAGTAGAACGTCGGCGCGGCGGACCGGCCGAGGTCGGGGGCGTCGGGCATGGAGTCGTGCACGATGCCGAGGTGGATCTCCTGGTCGAAGTCCTCACCCACGTCCACCGCGTGCATGTTCCCGTCGGCCGCGTGGAAGATCACCAGGTTGCGCCCCTGCCAGCGCAGGAAGAACGGACCGGAGACGTTCGGCCCCTGGATGCCCCGGGGCGTGACGATCGGCTCCGGCTGGATGGTCCAGTTCCGCGCGTCGTTGGAGACCGCCCAGCGGATCCTCCTCGACACGGGGCCGTCCGGACCCGGCGGCGCGCCGGTGGGATTGTCCATGAAGAGCATCAGATACCGGGTGCCCAGGCGCGGCACGGACTGCTCGAACACCCGGGCGTACGAGGTCTCCCCGCCCGTCGTCGCGTCCCGGCTGATCGCCCGTCCGCCGTACTCGAAGTGGATGCCGTCCGTTGAGGTCGCGTAGCGGGTGATGTCGTTCTCGCCGTGGTAGTAGAGGAACAGCTTGCGCTCCTCCTCGATCCAGACCGCGTGGGGCGAGGAGACGTGACTGACCGGGCCGTAGTGCGGCGGCCAGTGGTTCGAGATCAGCGGATTTCCCTCGTACTCGGTCCACGGCCCGTCGAGAGAGTCGGCGTACGCCAGCGCGATGCCCCCCGGCCGCTCGTGCGGGGCGTAGTACAGGTAGTACGTGCCGAGCGGGTTCGGGAAGTAGTCCGCGGCCCGGATGATGCTCGGGAAGATGAACTCGTTCGTGGGATTGAAGGTCAGGTCGCTCTTGTCGAACGCGTCCCCGACGTAGGTGAAGTCCGGGAAGTCGAACGGCTCTCCGGCTGCCGCGGGCGCCGCGGCGGTGGCGCCGAGGAGCCCTGCCGCGACCACCGCGACGGCCGCGCGACGGCGGGGTGAGCGTAGCCACGCCATGGGATCTCCTTTCGGGCGACGAGCTATCCCTTCAGGCCGGTCCGCGCCAGACCCTCGACGAACTGCTTCTGGGCCAGGACGAAGACGACCAGGACGGGCAGGGCGGTCAGCGTGCCGGCGGCGAGCTGGATGTTCCACATCGGACCGCCGTACGCGTCGACGAACTGGGTCAGTGCCTGGGGCAGGGTGAACTTCTCCGGTGTGGACAGGAACACGATCGGTTCCAGGTAGAGATTCCAGCTGTGCAGGAAGGTGAAGATGGCGACGGCGCCGAGGGCCGGGCGGGCGAGCGGCAGCGCGATCCGCCAGTACGTGGCGAACCGGCCCAGCCCGTCCACCCGCGCCGCCTCGTCCAGCTCCACGGGCAGGCTGATGAAGAACTGCCGCATGATGAACGTCGCGAGCACGCTCGGCGCGCCGAGGATCGGCACCAGGATGAGCGGCCAGTGGGTGTCGATCAGCCCGGCCTTGAAGAACATCTGGAACAGCGGCACGATCGTGACCTCGCTCGGGATGAGCAGGCCCGTGAGCACCAGGAGGAACAGCAGGTTCTGGCCGCGGAAGCGGATGCGCGCGAAGGCGTACCCCGACAGCGACGCGATCGCGAGCGTGCCGATCGTGACGATCAGCGCGATGTACATGCTGTTGAGGTACTGGCGGGCGAACGGCTGCAGCTCGAACACCTGCCGGTACGCGTCGAACTGCCACGTCGTCGGGACGAGCTTGGGTGGGAACGCGAAGATGTCGGAGACCGGCTTGAACGACGAGGTGACCATCCACCACGTGGGGAACACGAACGGCACCGCGAGCACCAGCATCAGCCCGTAGAGCGTCAGCTTGACCCCGCGCGACGGCCTACGACTCATGGAACACCCACCTCTTGCGCATCTGCCACTGCAGCACGGTCAGCACGAGCACGATGACGAACAGCAGGATCGACAGGGTGGATCCGTAGCCGAAGTGGTGGAACTGGAAGGCCTGCTGGTAGAGGTAGTAGACGAGCACCGTGGTGGAGGTGCCGGGGCCGCCCTGGGTGAGCACGGCGATCTGCGCGAAGACCTGCAGCGAGCCGATCACCGTGATGATCGAGGTGAGCAGGATCGTGGGGCTGATGAGCGGCACGGTGATCCGCCAGAACTGGCGCATCCGGCCCGCCCCGTCGATATCGGCCGCCTCGTACAGTTCGGCGGGCACGCCCTGCAGCGCGGCCAGGAACAGCACCATGTTCAGGCCGACGTTCTTGAAGACCTGCACGACGATGACGGAGACCATCGCGGTCGCCCCGCCGCGCAGCCAGTTCGGCCCGTCGATGCCGACGACCCGCAGCAGGGCGTTGATGCCGCCGTTGTCCTGCAGCAGGAAGCCCCACACGATGGTCCAGGCCACCAGCGACACGACCACCGGTGAGAAGAAGACGGTCCGGAAGACGACGGTGCCGCGCAGTCTCTGGTTGAGCAGCACCGCGAGCAGCAGCGCCAGGCTCAGGTTGAACACGACGAGCCCGACGGAGAACAGGCCGGTGGCGCGCAGCACGCCCGGCAACTGGGGATCGTTCACCAGCGCCCGGTAGTTGTCCGCGCCGACGTAGGTGAACGTGCCGGCCAGCACGTTCCACTCGTGCAGGCTGTACCACACGACCAGGGCCAGCGGCGCGATCACGAAGACCGCGCAGCCGATCAGTTGCGGCGCGATGAACAGGTAGCCGGCCAGATGGTCGCGCCGGCGCGTGGTCCAGAACGGTGGCCTGGTCGCCGGTGCCCAGCCCGGGGTGGGCTGGGCACCGGCCAGGCCGGCCACGCTGTCCGTCCGGGCAGCCACCGCGGGCCCTACTTCGCGAGCAGCGGCTGGATCGCCGAGCAGACGCCGTCGAGCACCGCCTTGACGTCGGCGCCGGGCTGCCACAGCGGGTCGAGCGCGGCCCGCACCTGCTGGGCGAGCTCCGCCTGACCCGAGTGGCTGGGCTTGACCACCCCGGTCTTGATGCCGTCGATGACGACGCGCTGCAGCTGCTCCTGCGACAGCTTCGGGTTGGTCTTGGCCAGCGTCTCGGCGGTCAGCAGCGACTGACGCGGCGGCGGGAAGAACTGCGCCAGCTTGGCGGAGTTGGCGGGGTTGGTCATGAAGGCCAGGAAGTCCAACGCCTCGTCGACGTGCTTGCTCTGCTTGAGCACGCCGATGCCGGCCTGGCCGACCACCGCGTACTCGCCCTTCGGGCCGGCGGGCAACGGCACCAGGTCCCAGGCGAAGCCGTCGTCCTTGAGCAGCGAGGCGCGGGAGATCTGCGTGACGGTCATCGCGGCCTCACCGGCGAAGAAGTCGGCGGTGGTGCCGGGGCCGGGCATCGCCTTGTCCGTGAAGATCGCCTTGTGCAGCGTGGTCATCGCGTCGACCATCTCCGGCGCATTGAAGCCGCACGTCTTGCCGTCGGCGCTCCACGCCTGCGCGCCCCAGCCGGTGAAGAAGGTGGACAGGTTGTCCCAGCCCTTGTAGTCGAAGTCGCGGATGACCATGCCGGCCTTGCCGGTCTTCGCGTTGACCGCCGAGGCCACCGCCAGCACCGTCTCCCAGTTCCACTTCCCCGCGGCGATCAGCTCGGCCGGAGTCTGCTGGCCGGCCTGCTTGAGCAGGTCGGTGTTGACGAACACGCCGAAGGGCGAGGTCGAGAACGGATACGCGTACAGCTTGCCGTCGGCCTGCCACAGCGTGAGCGTCGCCGGGGCGAGGTCGTCGTACTCGTAGCCCTCGGTCTTCTTCAGCGTCTCGTCGAGCGGCACCAGCGCTCCCGAGGAGACGAAGTCGGGGGCGGAGTTCTCGAACACCCAGGCCAGATCGGGGGCGTTGCCGCCGGCGATCTGCGTGGTGAGCGTGGTGGTGTAGCTGTCGAACGGCAGCGGATCGAACTTGATCTCGGTGATGTTCGAGTGGCTCTTCTTGTACTCGTCGGCGATCTCGTTGAACAGCGCGAGATGAGCCTCGTTCGCGGTCCAGACGGTCACCCGCAGGCTGACCCGCCCATCCTCGGCCTTGTCCCCGCCGCTGCCACAGGCGGACAGGGCGAGCAGGCCGGCCAGTGCCGCCGCGGTGACCCGCAGAGCTTTGCGTACCTTCACTTCTCTCTCCTCGGGGGGTGTCAGTAACCCACGATCTCGGGCCAGCGCAGTTCCACGCCGGCCGCGGCGAGACGCCGCTGGAAATCGGCCAGCAGCGCGGGATCGTTGCGTACGGCGCGCGGTGGCACGCCGTGCGTGAGGCAGAAGTCGGCGAGGTGGCCCGCGACCTCGCCGACGTTCCACTCCACCGGGTGCAGCCGGTAGCTGCCGTTGGTGATGTGTGTGGTGCCGATGTTCTTGGCGGCGGGCAGCAGGTTCTCCATCCGCCGGGGGATGAGCGCGCCGAGCGGGATCTCGAAGGGGCACGCGCCGACGTCGATGTAGTTGTCGCCGCCGGTGGACGGGTGCAGGTCGATGCGGTACATGCCCACGCCGACCGAGTCGGGGTAGCGGACCGCTCCCTTGTCCCCGCGCACCGCCAGCGACAGGTCCTGCTCCACGACCGTGTACTCCGCCCGGATCCGCCGCGACTCGCGGATGTACGGGGCCTGCGCCAACCCGTCCGCGCTGCCGGTGATGTCCCCGCGCAGCCGCAGGCCGGGGTACCCGGTGCCGCCGTCGGGGCGCGGCGCCTCGGTCTGCAGCCAGTACAGGACGCAGTACGACAGCTCTCGCGCCCGCGCCAGGTGCAGGTCGGCGTCGGGCACGTCGATGACCGGGCCCTCGAAGTAGTCGATCATCGGCCAGTTGACCAGGGTGATGTCGCTGGCGTACGCCCCGTCGACGAAGTTGCGCCGGGCGGCGATGCGCCGGAACGTCCACAGGTTGCCGTCGCCCGGGCTCAGCCGCTGGTCCGCGTTGACCGACAGCGGATCGTCGTCCGGGTTCGGGGTGAAGCTGCGTTCGACGATCTCCAGCGTGCGCGGGTGCGGCGACCGCCAGCTCAGCAGCTTGTCCCCCCAGAACTCGGGCTGGTACTCGCGCCAGAAGTCGTAACCCGCCGGCTTGTCGATCGTGTGGTCGCCGTCGACGTGGTCGATGGCGAAGCAGACCGACACCGCCTGCATGTTCAGCGGCTGGGCCTCGTCGGGCGCGCTCGGCTCGCCGGTCTCGGCGCGCGACTCGAAGCCGGTGACGTACTCGGTGCCGGTCAGCGGCAGCAGCTCGCCGGTCTCGGTGGCGTCCAGAATGTACGGTGCGGTCACGTCGATCCGCTCGCCGCCGTCGCGGTGCGCCAGCGTGACCCCGACGACCCGGTCGCCGTCGACCTCGGCCGCCACCGGGCGGTACGGCTGGAGCACGGTCAACCGCCCCGATCCCCGGTACGGCGCGAGCATCGCCTCGATGACCGCGACCGCGACGCGCGGCTCGTGGCACAGTTTGCTCACCCAGCCGGCGCCCGGGTTCAGCTCCCGCCAGGCGCGCGCGCGCTCGGTCAGCGGGTAGTGCCGGCGGTAGTAGTCGCGGATCCCCTCACGCAGCGCCCGGTAACTCGCCGTGACCCCGAACCGCTCGACCCAGGAGTGCTCGTCGGGTGGGACGGCCTGGCTGGTCAGCTGCCCGCCCAGCCAGTCGAACTCCTCGGTGAGGACGACGGACCGGCCGGCCGCCGCCGCCGCGAGCGCGGCTGCGACGCCACCGAGCCCTCCGCCGACGACGAGGACGTCCGCCCGCATCTGTGCCACGTGTGCCTGTTCCTTTCAGTTCTCCGTCTTCGGTGCGCCGAGGGTGGTGCCCTCGACCAGGTCGCAGGGCAGCAGCCGCTGCACGCGATTGCCGGGGCCGTGCAGGATGTCGGCGAGCACCTCGACGGCCTGCCAGCCCATCTCCCGTCGAGGAATCCGGAATCCCGTGAACTCCCGGTCGGTGACGGTCGGCCGGGTCGGATCGCCGAGCGCCACGAGCGACAGGTCACCGGGCACGGACAGTCCTCGCTCGCGCGCCGCCCGGTCGAGCGCGGCGGCGTCGACCAGGTCCTCGCAGAACGCGACGGTGACCCCGGCGGCGATGAGCGCGTCGAGCACCTCGCCGGCGCTGCGCCCGGCGATCGGCTCGTGGCGGCCGTCCGCAGCCACCGCGCGGAACCCGGCCAGGCGGTCCAGCGCGGACTCCGCGCCCGCGCCGGGCCCCACGTACGCCATCCTCCGGTGGCCGAGGTCGACGGCTCGTCGGGCGAGCGCGGCGGTCGCGGTGGTGTAGTCGGCGCCGACGTACGGCACCGGGCCGCCGCGGCGCCGCTCCTTGTCGAGGTACGCGTCGGCGCGCCGGCCGACCGACACGAACGGGTACCCCTCGGCGACCAGCCGCGCCAGCTCCTCGCTGGGGATCTCCCGGCCGAGCAGCACGCACCCGTCGGCCAGCCGCAGCCGGTTGTTCTCGTGGAACACCCGGCGCCGTCCATCGGTCACCGGGGCGCTGGTGAACAGCAGCAGGTCGCAGCCGAGTTTCTCCGCGCACGCCTCGATCCCGACGAGGAAGGGGTGGTAGAAGTCGGCGCTCGCGCTGGGGAAGACCGGCTCGTAGGTGAAGACGCCGAGGATCTGGTTGTGCTGCCGCAGCAGTCGCCGGGCCAGCGGATCGGCGACGTACCCGGTCTCCCGGATCACCCGCAGGACGCGTTCGCGGGTCTCCGGCGCGATCCGGGCGGCGGCCTCGGAGTTGTTGTTGAGGACGAGCGACACGGTCGTCTGGCTGACGCCGGCCAGGCGCGCGATGTCGCGCTGGGTGATCCTGCCGCGTGGGCTCGGCACCGCTCGAGCCATCCCGTCCCTGCCTGTAATTCGTATTGCCTGGGGTTAAGCGACGATCCTGCCGCCTGCGATCGGTCGCGTCAAGTGGCCTTGGAAGCGACTAATTCGTATTGCATCGGGACGAGAGCCGCAACGCACCCTGCCACCGGGTCGGTTTCGTCCTTCTGTGGATCGTGCTAATACCAATTACTAGCGCCCTTTTCCCGGCTCGACGCTTGACCGGCCGGCGAGCTGGAAGCCAGGATGTGGTCCCACGCCCGGCGTTCGTTGTGAAGAGATGGACCGACCGCGTCGACCGGAGGGGAGGCGCATCGATGACCGGGAAACACCCTCTGTCGGCGGCGTCGCGAGCCCGCGTGTCCACGGGGCGGCTGGTCGGTGGCCTGCTGGCCGGTGTCGTCCTCGCCGCGGTGGTCGTGCCCGAGCCCGCCGCGCCCGCGCCCGGCAGCGTTTCCGGCACGCGCACTGCCACTGCCTCCACCTCCGTGTACCGCGTCATGCCGAACGATCCGACCGCAGTGGTGCTCGGCAGCGAGCAGTTCCCGGTGCACGGCGACGGCGTCGGAGACGACACCGCGGTGCTTCAGGCGGCGATCGACGAGGCCTCCCGCCGTGGCGGCCAGAACTGGCTGGGCAACATCGTCGGCGGGTCGCGGGACGTCACCGTCGGGGACGGCGGCGGCGTGGTCTTCGTGCCGGAGGGCCGCTACCGCCTGTCGCGCACCGTCGACCTGCACGCGTCGGTCCGGCTGATCGGATTCGGGGCGAAGCGGCCGGAGTTCTACCTCGGCGAGAACACTCCCGGTTTCCAGGACGGAAACTCCTCGTTCCTGTTCGCCGCGTTGCGCCGGCCGTACCAGCCCGGCACGCCGCGCACCTTCGGCAACAACGACACCTTCGGTACCGGGCTGATCAATGTGGATATCCGGATCGGCCCGGGCAACCCGGCCGCGGTCGCCGTGCGGTTCAGCGGCGCGCAGATGTTCCTGCTGCAGGACGTGGACATCCACGTCGGCGACGGATACGCCGGCATCGACCACAACGCCAACCTCATCCAGCGCGTCAACGTCTACGGCGGCGCGGTAGGCCTGCTGGCGTACGCCGCCTCACCGGGCTGGCAGACGACGGTGCTGGACTCCAGCTTCGTCGGGCAACGCGAGGCGGCCGTCCGGCTGCACACCGATAGCAAGCTCAGCCTGATCCGCGACCGCTTCGCCGACGCCCCGGCCGGCATCGTCGCCACTCCCGGCCAGGCCCAGCGCCTGTACGTGCAGGACTCGGTGTTCGAGAACATCGGCGGGGCGGCCATCACGTTGAACGACAGCGAGTCGATCCCGGCCAGCAGCGAGCCCGAACTCGTACGCGCCCAGAATCAACTCAACGTCGTCAACACCGGCGTGGCGGGCGCCGGTGCACTGCTGACCACCCTGCCCAGCGGGCGTACCTGGACCGGCCCAGGCCCCTCGTACCTGGTCAGCGACGCGACCCTCGGCCTGCGCGTCACCGACGCGCTCGGCGACAACGAACGGCGCTCCGACGAGGTGTTCGTGGCGGCCAGGCCCGCCGCGTCCGCCAGCTTCGCACGCCTGCTGCGGTCGGACATCCCGCTGCCGCCGGACAGCGGCGGTTGGGTGAACATCGTCGAGTACGCCGCTCGCAAAGGCGTCACGGTCGGCACCGGCACCAGCGACGATCACGCGATCTTCCAGCAGGCGATCGACGAGCACGACACGGTGTACGTGCCGATGGGCAGGTACCTCATCGGGGACACCCTCCGGCTGCGGCCGCACAGCAACCTGATCGGCCTGCACCCGCGGCAGACCTGGCTCGTGCTGCCCGACGGCGACCCCGCCTTCGCCGATCCGGACCGTCCGAAGGCGATGATCCAGACCCCGCCGGGCGGAGCGAACTACGTCGTCGGCCTCGGCCTCGACTCGGCCCGGCAGACCCCCGGCTCGGTGCACGTGCACTGGCGCTCCGGTGCGCACAGCCACCTCGCGGACGTCACGACCCAGTTCGTCAAGTGGCACCCGGAGCAGACTGAACCGGGCGATCCGGGACCAGGGGATCCGGGTTACGCGTACCGGGGCCGGCACAAGTACAGCTTCTGGGTGCAGGGCGGCGGCGGAACCTTCGCCAACATCTGGAGCGTGGCCGGATGGGCCGACAACGGCTTCCTTGTCGAGGACACCGCCGTGCGCGGCCGCATGTACGAGGTCTCGGTGGAGCACCACGAGCACCGCGAGGTCGTCATGCGCCGGGTGCGCAACTGGGAGCTGCACGCCCTGCAGACCGAGGACCACATCTACGGGTGGCGCTCCCAGGCGGTGGAGCTGGAGAACGTGCACGATGTGCTGTTCGGCAACACCGTGTTCTTCCGGGTGGCGACCGTTCTCGGACCCTACCCGTACGCCGTGGGCGTGAAGGACAGCAGCGGCATCGTCATCCGGGGCACCCGCGGCTACCGCCCTGACAACGTGGCCAACACCCGGTGGGGTGCCACCATCGCCGACGTAATGACCGGGCGCAGGGTCCCCGAACTCGACGTGGCCTATCTGGCCGTTGGGGTCACCGGCCCGCCACCCGCCCCCGCCGGCGCGGTCGCCGGGCTTGACCAACCGGAGATCACCGTCCTGCCCGGCCGGTCGGGCGGCACCGAGCTGCGCGTACGCAATGACGGGCCGGGCCCGCTGACGCGGCTCTCCGTGACCGCCGAGCCGCCGGCCGGATGGCAGGCGTCGGCAGGCGCGAACGTTGAGCGCGTGCCCGTCGGCGGGACCGTGTCGGTGCCGGTCGAGGTCCACGTCGCCGGGGACGCGGAGACGGACCAGTCAATCCGGCTGGTGGTCTCGTTCACGCGGGGCACGCACCGCCAGAGCCTGCCGTTGACGTTACGGGTCAGGGTGACCGGCGAGAACCTGGCCCGCGGTGCCGCCGTGCAGGCGAGCTCGGTGCTGTCTGCCAACGTCGCGGCCAATGCCGTGGACGGCAACCGCACCGGCGCCCGGTGGATCTCCGGGTCCACAGACCCGGAGCCGACGCTCACCATCGACCTCGGCCAGCCCGCGGAGCTGTTCCGACTCGACCTCTACAGCGGGGTGACGGGCTCGGACGCCCTCCGGGTGCGGGCGTTTAGGGTCGAGGCGCTCGTCGACGACGCGTGGATCCCGATCGGCGCGGTCGAGCAGAACACCGCGAGCCCGGTACGCGTCGCCCTGGCCGCGCCCGACCGGGTGCGCGTGCTGCGCCTGGTGTTCACCGAGCCGAGCCCGACCGACGGGCTGGCCAGGGTGTTCGAGGTGGAGGTCTACGGCATCCGGTGAGCGGACTCACCTGCGCGTGAGGCGCGGTAGCACCGTGAGCGCGGCGGCGCCGACCGCGGCGATGCCCGCGGCGATGAGCGTGTCGTGCGGATCGAAGGCGAGGGCCGCCACGCGCCGCGGGGCCGGCAGCAGGGCCACGGCCGCGAAGCTCGCCGCCATCGCGGCCAGCAGGGCGAGCCGCCACCCGCGGTACGGGCGGGCGACGAGCGCGAGCACCCAGAACGCGACGAGGAACAGGGTCAGCGTCGCGGTCGAGCGGTCCGCCTCCATGCCCGACGCCGGGTTGGCCCGGGCCACGGTGTACGCCGCGAAGGTCGCGAGCGCGCACACCAGGCCGGCCGGGACGGCGAAGCGCAGGACTCGGGGCACGAAGCCGAGCCGTGCCCGTTCGTTGCTGGGAGCCAGCGCGAGGAAGAAGCCGGGTACGCCGATCGTCAGCGTGCTGACCAGCGTGAGGTGACGGGGCAGGAACGGGACCGGCAGCTGGGCCACGCCCACGAGCAGGGCGAGGATCATCGCGTACACGGTCTTGGTGAGGAACAGGTTCGCGACGCGTTCGATGTTGGCCAGCACCCGGCGGCCCTCGGCGAGCACGCGCGGCATCGCGGTGAAGTTGTCGTCGAGCAGCACGACCTTCGCGACCGCCCGGACGGCCGGGCTGCCCGAGCCCATCGCCACGCCCAGGTCGGCGTCCTTGAGCGCGAGCGCATCGTTGACGCCGTCGCCGGTCATCGCCACCGTCCGGCCCCGCACGTGCAGCGCGGCGACGAACTCCCGCTTCTGCTGCGGTGTCATCCGGCCGAACACGGTCTGGTCGGCGACCACATCCGCCAGCGCCGCCGGATCGTGCGGCAGCGTGCGGGCGTCCACCGCGCCGTCCGCTCCCGCCACGCCGACCTGCCGGGCGATCGCTCCCACCGTGGCCGGGTTGTCGCCGGAGAGCACCTTGACGTCGACGCCCTGCGCGGCGAAGTACCGCATCGTCTCCGGGGCGTCGGCCCGCAGCCGCTGTTCGAGCGTGACCAGCGCCGCCGGCGTACGCTCACCGCCGTCCAGATTGGAGGCACGGGCGAGGGCGAGCACCCGCAGGCCGGACGCGGCGAGTCTGTCGGCGCGGCGGCGAGCCGGGTCGCCGTCAGCGAGCAGCACCTCCGGCGCGCCGACCAGCCACGTGCCGTGTCCGTCGAACGACGCCCCGGAGAACTTGCGCGCCGACGAGAACGGCCGCGTCTCGCCCGGACGCCAGCCCGCGTCGGGCAGGCTCGCCGCGATCGCCGCCATCGTCGCGTTCGGCTTCTCCTCGATGCGGGCGAGTGCCCCGAGGGCCGCGCGAGCCGTGTCGGGGGCGACACCGTTGAGCGGGTGGACATCCGTGACGACCATGCGGGGTTCGGTGAGGGTGCCGGTCTTGTCCACGCACAGCGTGTCCACCCGGGCCAGCACCTCGACCGCCGGCAGCTCCTGCACCAGGCAGCGGTGCCGGGCCAGCCGGATCACGCCCAGCGCGAACGCGATGCTGGTCATCAGCACCAACCCTTCGGGGATCATCGGCCCGACCCCGGCCACGCTGCCCACCACGGCGTCGGACACGCTGGCCCCGCTGGTGAACAGGCGGATGACCAGCAGCGTGCCCACCGGGACGATGATCCAGGTGATCAGCCGCAGGAACCGGTTGATCCCAGTCATCAGGGTGGAGTTGGCCAGGCTGAAGCGGCTGACGTCGGCGGCCAGCCGGGCCGCGTAGGACTCGGTGCCGACCCGGGTCGCGACGAATGCGCCGCCGCCGGCGGCCACGAAGCTGCCCGACCGGACCTCACCGCCCTCCGGCTTGGCCACCGGCTCCGACTCGCCGGTGATCAGCGACTCGTCGATCTCGAGGCCGTCGGACTCCACGACCCGCCCGTCGACCGGCACCCGCTCGCCGGGGCCGAGCAGCACCAGATCGTCGACCACCACCTCATGTGGCGGCACGACCACCTCCCGGCCGTCCCGGCGGACCCGTACCGGCGATTCGGCGAGCACGGCGAGCCGGTCCAGGACGCGCTTGGCCCGCAGTTCCTGGATCACGCCGACCGCGCTGTTGACCACCAGCACCACCCCGAAGACGGCGTCGATGGCCTGGCCGAAGATCAGGATCAGGACGAAGAAAGTCGCGATGATCGCGTTGAACCGGGTCAGCAGGTTGGCGCGCAGGATGTGGCGCAGCGGCCGGCTGGTCCGTCGCGGGGTGGTGTTGACCGCTCCGCGCGCCACCCGGTCGGCGACCTCGGCGCCGGTCAGGCCCGGGTGCATGGGCCGATCTCCGCGGCGGGCCGGGTCCTCACACCTGCGAGCGTAGGGATCCGGTGACGCCACGGCCGCCACTACGCTGGATCACCAACCGCGGGCGTACGCAGGGAGGGCGCGGATGTGGCAGCTCGGTGTCAACACGTGGGTCTGGGTCGCCCCGCTGACCGATGAGGCGCTGGCCCGGCTGGCTCCGCACATCAAGGAGCTGGGGTTCGACGCCATCGAGCTGTCGCTGCAGCGCCCCGGTGACTGGGATCCGGCACGGGCGGCCGACCTGTTCGCGCAGCTTCGCCTGGCCCCCACGCTCTGCGCCGGGCTGAAACCCGGCCACGACCTGCTCGCCGCCGACGACGAGACCGTCGAGCGCACGCAGGAGTTCCTGCGCGAGGCGGTCCGGGTGGCGCGTCGCATCGGGGCGGCGGTGGTGGCCGGCCCGCTGTACGCCCCGGCGGGGCGCAGGTGGCGGCTCGACCCCGACGACCGACGCGCCACGGTCGAGCACCTGCGGCAGCGGCTGCGGCCGGTAGCCGACCTCGCCGCCGCACACGGCGTCACGCTCGCGGTCGAGCCGCTGAACCGGTTCGAGACCAGCCTGCTCAACACCGTCGACCAGGCCCTGGAGCTCGTCGACGGGATGCCGGGGCTGGGTATCGCGCTGGACACGTTCCACATGAACATCGAGGAGCGCGACCTCGCCGCCGCCATCCGGGCCGCCGGCGCACACCTGGCGCACCTGCAGGTCTGCGGCAACGACCGCGGCGCGCCCGGCGGCGACCACATCGACTGGCCAGGGCTGTTCACCGCCCTGGCGGACATCGGCTACCGGGGGCAGGTGAACATCGAGTCGTTCACCGCACCGGCCCTGGCCGAGCAGATGTCGGTGTGGCGGCCGCTGGCCAGCGGCCCGGACGATCTCGCCGCCGAAGGGCTGGCGTTCCTGCGCGCTCAGGTGGCCTCGTTGTCGGCGGCGGCGCCATCGGCATCCGCGGCGCCGGCCTGACGCGGCTCGCGCGCGTCCACCCGCGGTCTGAACGGTGTCGTGCAGGTGGATCCGGCTGCGACCGAAGCGCCAGCTCTGCTGCGCCGCTCGCTGCTGACCACGGTGCGCCGCATCGTGCGACAGCTCGCACTCCCCGCGACCCGTCTCGACGGAGCCGGGGTGCGGCGCGCGATCGCCGACCTGGCGCCCCACGACGGCAGCCCGGCCCGCGAGAGCTGGAGCTAGACCTGACGCGGCTTAGCCCTCGAGCACCGCCGACCAGTCGATGCCGTCGTGCTCGGCCGGCTCGTCGGGGTAGGTGGTGCCGATGACTCGTGGCATCGATCCGAGGGCGGCGCGGCACACGTCTGCGTCGAGCCGCAGCAGCTGCTGCGCCGTGGCCAGGAGCAGTTCGAAGAACTCGTCCTGCGTGAGCGCACCCGGGGCGACGAGGGAGCGCACCGCCCCGCCATCGGCGAGGGCGGTGAGCAGCGAGATGAGCTGATCCATGGGCAGCGCCGGCCGGAACACGCCGGCGGCGACACCCTCCTTGATGAGGGCGCGCCACGGGCTCTCCCAGCGGCGGTAGATGTCGTTGGCGAGCTCCTGCAGACGCGGGTCGCGACTGGTGGCGGACCAGAATTCGACCCAGAAGGACCACCGGGTCGCGAAGGGCGCCCAGCCTTGGACCTGAAAGCGCAGCAGCGCCATCAGGCGCCGCACCGGGTCGGGCTCGCGGGCCGCCACCACCGCCCAGGTGCGTATCGACAGGTCGAGCAGGGCCTCGAACGTCTCCCGGACCAAGGCGTCACGGGTGCGGAAGTAGTGCTGCACCAGGCCCAGCGAAACGCCCGCCTCGTCGGCGACGTCTTTGAGCCGGGCGCCGTCGACACCACGTCGGCAGATCACCTCGCTGGCCGCCGCGATGATCTGCTGGCGGCGCATCTCGGGCAGCGCCGCACTCGCCGGCCGAATGGCGCCGCGCACTGCCCGCCCGCCCATGTCCTCCCTCTCGTGGGCTGCCACGAGATCAAAACATTACATGGTTGCCTTCGAGGTCGACGGCTCCAATAATGCCGTCTTATTGTGGGCACGAGGAGGACCGATGAGCAAGAGATCACGACGCGCCTGGGTAGCGCTCGCGGCTGCGGGAACCCTGGCGCTGACGGCTTGTAGCAGCGGAGATGGCGGTTCCAGCGGCGAGAGCGACTCGCTGACGTTCACGTCCTACGGCTCGGGCTACCAGGAGGCACAGAGCAAGGCGTGGCTCCAGCCGTTTGCCGAGGCCGAGGGCATCAAGGCGGTTGAGGACCAGCCGACCGACTACGCCAAGATCAAGGCGATGGTTGACGCCGGCCGGGTCACCTGGGACGTCGTGGACACCGAGCCCTTCTTCCCGGTGGGGAACTGCGGCACCTACGTCGAGAAGCTCGACTTCACCGTCATCGACACCTCGGGCTTCCCCGAGGGCACGGTCTCGGACTGCGCCGTTCCGGCGGCGATGTACTCCCTCGTGTTCGTCTACAACACGGAGAAGTACAAGGACAATCCACCCAAGTCGATCGCCGACTTCTTCGACACCAAGACCTATCCCGGCACCCGCCTGGTGCCCGGTTTCGCCACCGGCGGCGCGATCGAGATGGCGCTCCTCGGCGACGGGGTGCCCGTCGACAAGCTCTACCCCCTCGACTACGACAGGGCGTTCGCCAAGCTCGACAGCATCATGGACAACCTGTCCTTCTGGAACACCTCGGCCGAGAGCCAGCAGGCCCTCGAGACCCGGACCGCGGACATGGCCCTCGTGTGGTCGGGCCGCGCCTACCTCGCCGAGGTCAACGGGGCGAGCTACACCCCGATCTGGGACGACGCGATGCTCGCCTACGCGACGCTGTCCATCCCCAAGGGCGCGCCGCACAAGGACCTGGCGATGAAGTTCATCGCGTACGCCACCGGTCCGGAGCCACAGGCCCGGTTCGCCGAGCTGCAGCCGTACGCGCCCGTCCACAAGGACGCAAAGCCCAAGCTCGACGAGAAGGCCCAGAAGTGGAACACCGCCCGTGAGGACATCCAGAAGGCCGGGTTCTTCCAGAACGTCGAATGGTGGGCGCAGAACCAGGACGAGGCCACCAAGCGGTGGACCGCCTGGACGACGGGCTGATCTACTCGTGAGCACCCTTGGTACAACGGCTCGGCGGGGTTGGTGGCGGCCCGCGCTGCTGGCGCCGGCACTGGTCGCGCTCGGCATCTTCTTCGTGCTGCCGGTAGCGCTGATCATCTGGACGGCCTTCACCGACCCCGCCCCGGGCCTCCACCACTTCGCGGCGGTCCTCACCGAGCCCTCGACGCGGGCCATCATCACCCGCACGCTGGTCATGGCCCTGGTGACCGCGACGGTCACGCTCGTGCTGGCCTACCCGTACGCCTACCTGATGACGGTGGTCGGCCCTCGGTGGCGTGCCGTGCTCACCGCGCTGGTGCTGCTGCCGTTCTGGACCAGCCTCATGGCGCGGACGTTTGCCTGGATCATCATCCTGCAGCCGAACGGCCCGCTGGTGCGGCTGACCTCCCTGGTCGGCTTCGACGAGCCGCTGCTGCAGTCTGCGGCCGGTGTCACGATCGGCATGGTCCAGGTGCTGCTGCCGTACATGGTGCTGCCCCTGTACGCGACCATGAGCAGCATCGACCGCCGCCTGCTCAGCGCGGCGGCGAGCCTGGGTGCGCGGCCGTCGCGAGCTTTCCGGCGCGTGTACCTCCCGCTGAGCATGCCGGGCGTGGTCGCCGGGTACACCCTGGTGTTCATCCTCGCCCTCGGTTTCTACGTGACCCCGAAGCTGCTCGGCTCCCCGCGTGAGTCCATGCTCGCCCAGCTGATCGGCACCCGGGTGGAGAAGCTGCTCGACTTCGCCGGCGCCGGCGCTCTGTCGGTCGTCATGCTGCTCATCACCGGGCTCCTGTTGCTGCTCGTCAGCCGGGTTGCGCGAGTCTCCGCGATGCTCGGGATGGGGGAGGACCGCAATGCCTGACCGGGTCCTCCGAGGCGGCTTCCTGCTGCGGTGCGTGGCCGCGTTGGTCGCAGGTCTGCTCGTCGCCCCGACGCTGGTCGTGATCCCGCTGTCCTTCACCGGGAAGGCGAGCTTCGCCTTCCCTCCAGAGGACTGGTCACTGCGGTGGTACCGGAACTTCTTCACCAGCGGCGCGTGGGCCGAATCGCTGCTCACCTCGCTGCAGGTGGCGGTTGTCGTGGCCGTCGTCGCCACCGCGATCGGCACCGCGGCAGCCGTGGCCCTGTCCCACGTGCGGTTTCGCGCCAAGGGACTGGTCACCGGCATGCTGCTCACGCCGATCGTCGTTCCCCAGATCGTCACCGCGGTCGCGATCTACTCGGCCTTCCTCACCTGGGGCCTGGCCGGCACCCTGCCCGGATTCATCGCGGCCCACGTCGTTCTGGCGATCCCGTACGTGCTCATCGCGGTGTCGTCGAGCCTGCAGGGCTACGACACCCGGCTGGACCAGGCGGCCGCGATCCTGGGCGCCACGCCGTGGCGCCGGTTCCGGCGGGTCACCCTGCCGCTCATCCTGCCGGGCGTTCTCAGCGGCGCGGTGTTCGCCTTCGTCACCTCCTTGGACGAGGTCGTCATCGCGTTCTACCTGCAGAGCCCGACGCTTCGCACCCTGCCGGTGAAGATGTTCAGCTCCGTCACCGTCGAGACCGACCCGACGATCGCCGCAGCCTCCAGCCTGCTGGTCGTCTTTACGACGGCCGCCATCCTCCTGCCCCAGCTGCTCCGCCGCGACCCGGCGCGCTCTCGCAACTCCGGAGGACAACCATGAGCCATCGCATCGCTGCCCGCGGCGCCGAGGTCACTCTCGAGCACTTGACCAAGCGCTACGGCAGCGCGGCACCTGCGGTCGACGACGTCTCGCTCACGATCCGGCCGGGTGAGTTCATGACGCTGCTCGGCCCGTCCGGGTCCGGCAAGACGACCACCCTGAACATGATCGCCGGGTTCGTCGAGCCCACCACGGGCAGGATCCTCGTCGACGGCAAGAACGTCGCGAAGCTGCCGCCGCACAAGCGGGACATCGGCATGGTGTTCCAGCACTACGCCCTCTTCCCGCACATGAGCGCGGCGCAGAACGTCGCGTTCCCGTTGCAGGAACGCAAGGTGTCCAAGGCCGAGGTGGCCAGTCGGGTCTCCGAGGCGCTCGAGCTCGTCCAGCTCGGCCACCTCGCCGACCGGCTGCCCCGGCAGCTCTCGGGCGGTCAGCAGCAGCGCGTCGCGCTCGCCCGCGCGCTGGTGTATGACCCGCCAGTCCTGCTCATGGACGAGCCGCTCGGCGCTCTGGACAAGAAGTTGCGCGAGCAGCTGCAGGTCGAGATCTCCCGCATCCACCGGGAGGTTGGCACCACCTTCGTGTTCGTCACCCACGACCAGGAGGAGGCGCTCGCGCTGTCCGACCGCATCGCGGTGTTCAACAACGGCGTCATCGAGCAGGTCGGCACCGCTGAGGAGCTGTACGAGCAGCCCAAGACCCTGTTCGTCGCCGAGTTCCTCGGCAAGTCGAACGTCTTCGTCGGTACCGCGCAGGGCGAGACACTCACCGTCGGTGACGTCACCCTGCGGCTGCCGCGCCCCGAGTCCGGCTCCCGGGCCCTGGTGGTCCGGCCGGAGCGCATGCGACTACACCCGGACGCGCCGCAGCCCCCGACAGCCGGCAACGCGCTGCACGGCGTGGTGAGCAACCACGTCTACCTCGGCTCCGAGCACCGCATCACCGTGGAGCTCGGCACCGGCACATCCGTGACGGTGACCGAGACCGCGGCGGCCCGGTCGGACGCCCGCCCAGGCGACTCCGTGTGGATCACCTGGGAACCGCAGGACTCCTCCGTAATCCCGGCCTGATTCCCCAGCACGCAGCTGACTTCCCATCACGCAGTTCAGGAGAAACAGCATGTCGAACCGTGTACCCCCGAAGGTCATCCCGTTGTCCGAGGCCGAGGTCATCCCGGCCGAGAAGGCGGTGACCAAGGTCCGCATCGCGCGGGTGATCAGCAAGAAGTCCGCCGGCTCCAACCTGCTGCTCGGCGCGGCGTGGATGGACCCGGGTGAGGAGACCAACGTGTGGTCCTCCCGGGAGGTCAACGACGTGGCCGAGGGGGACCACTGGTACGGCCCGGTCGACGAGACGTACTTCATCATCTCGGGGAACCTGCGGCTGACCTGGGACGAGGGGGCGTTCGACCTCAAGCCGAACGACTGCGTCTACCTGGCGCCCGGCTGGACCTACCACCTGAAGAACACCGGTTCCGTACCGGCGTTCTTCATCTACTCGATGACGCCCTCCCCGGAGTGACAGGCATGAGCACCAACACCCTGAGCGTCTTCTGGGACGACCGCGTCCTGCTGCACGACACCGGCTCGGGCATGTGGGAGGCCGCCCCGTCGGAGCTCCTCGATGAACAGGAGCTCCACCCCGAGAACGCCGTCCGGCTGCGCAACATGCGTGCCGTCCTGCAGCGCGGCCCGGTGGCCGGCGACCTGCGGTGGCGCCCCGGCCGCCTGGCCACGGTCGCCGAGCTGCGGACGGTGCACGACGAGGACTACATCGAGGACATTCGCGAGCTCTCCGCTGCCGGCGGGGGGCGACTGACCAGCACCACGGTGGTCGGCGCGGGCTCGTGGGAACCGCTGCTCGCCGCCGCGGGCACCTGTCTGGCGGCGGTGGACGCGGTGCTGGACGGCGAGGTCCGGCTGGCGTACGCACTGGTACGCCCCCCGGGCCACCATGCCCAGCCGGCCCAGGCGGACGGGTACTGCGTCTTCTCGCACGCGGCCCTGGTCGCCCAACGGGCGCTCGACCGCGGCGCGCGACGCGTGGCCGTCGTCGACTGGGACGTGCATCATGGCAACGGCACCCAGGAGTGCTTCTACGGCCGCTCCGACGTGCTGACCTTCTCTGTGCACATGGACCACGGCCCGTGGGGCCCGTCCCACCCGCAGACCGGGCGGCCGGACGAGGTCGGGCGGGGCGCCGGCGAGGGGTTCAACGTCAACATCGCCCTTCCGCTGGGTGCTGGCGACCGCGCCTACGCCGCGGCGCTCGAGGAGATCGTCGCGCCGGTGCTGCGCGAGTACCGGCCCGATCTGCTCGTGGTCGCGTCCGGTCAGGACGCCTCGACCTTCGACCCCAACGGTCGGCACAACGTCACCATAACCGGCTTCAACCACCTCGGCCGGATTATGCGCGCCCTCGCGGAGGAGCTCACGGGCGGCCGTTTGGTGCTCACCCAGGAGGGCGGCTATGCCCGGGCGTACGCCGCGTACTGCGTGCACGCGACCGCTGAGGGCCTGCTCGGCCGGGAGAGCACCCTCGCCGACCCAATCGCCTACGTGCCCGACTCGGTGGACCCCGCCCCCGCGCTGGCAGCGGTGCGCACCGCGCTGGCGCCCTACTGGCCCCTCTGACCGTTCCTCAGGATTGGAGAACTCGTGGAACTGCCTTTCAGCCTTCAGACCTACGCCGAGCGGCTCGGTCGCATCCGGAAGCGCATGGCGGAGCAGGGCCTGGACGCCCTGCTGCTGTCCATGCCGGACTGCGTGAACTGGCTCACCGGCGCCAGCTCGGTGGGCTACCTGTGGCCGCAGGCGCTCATCATCGACAGCAGTGACCGCGAGCCTCTCATGGTCACCCGCACCACCGAAGGGCCCGGCCTGTTCATCACCTCGTGGCTGCGTGAGCCGCTGCTCTACGACATCGCGCAGAAGAATCCGGTCGACGCCATCGCCGAAGGGATTCGCCTGCGCGGCCTGGACAAGGCCCGTATCGGCATCGAGATGGACGGCTTCACCAACCTCATCAGCACCTTCCAGGGGCTGCAGGAGCGGCTCCCGGACGTCAGCTGGGTCGACGCCTCGCTGCTCGTTCCCGAGGAGCGCCTCATCAAGACCCAGGCCGAGATTGCTTACCAGCGGCAGGCGGCGGAGATGGCCGACTATGCCATGGAGAAGGTCGTCGAGGCGGTCCGTCCGGGCATCTCCGAGACCGAGCTGGCCGGCATCGCCTCCGCAGCGCTCGGCGAGGCGGGCAGCGAGTACGCCGCCATCCCGCCGATGGTCGTCTCCGGTGAGCGCAGCGTCATGGTGCACGCCCTGGCCAGCCGCCGGACGATCTCCCGCGGCGACGTGGTGTGCGTCGAGCTGGCCGGCGTGGTGCACCGGTACCACGCCGTGCTGATGCGGACGATCGTGGTCGGGAAGCCGTCCGCCCGCGTCCGGGAGGTCGCCGACTGCCTGAAGCGGGCCACCGAGGCGGCCATCGCGGCCGCCGTCCCCGGCGCCCCCGCCCCCGCACCGGATGCCGCCTGCAACGCCGTGCTCGCCGAGCTCGACCTGGTGAAGAACCGCTGCCACCGCATCGGCTACAGCCTCGGGGTCGCCTACCCACCGGGCTGGCTGGAGCCGATGACGCTGGTCGAGGGCGACCCGCACGTGCTGGCGCCCAACATGTCCTTCACCATCGAGCCGAACCTCCACCTGCCGGAGGAGGGCTTCGGCATGAAGCTGGGCGACACCGTGCTGTGCACGCCAAACGGCTCCGAGTCGCTGTCCCGGCTCGGCCACGACATCTACGTCGTCGAGTGACACCTGAGCGCCCCACCAGGGGTCGGTGACCGGGCCGCCCGGTCACTGACCCCATCCCGGTCCTGAGGAGATACCCGTGCCTGACGTGTCCGCTTCCCTGCGCGACGCCGTCCCCCGACCGTTCTGGCTCGACCGTCCCGACGCCCCGGAGCCGGCGCCGCCGCTCAGCGGTGACACCCGGGCCGAGCTCGTCGTGGTCGGCGCCGGTTTCAACGGCCTGTGGACGGCGTTGCTGGCCAAGGAGCGAGACCCGGACCGTGACGTGGTCCTGCTCGAGGCCGGCACGGTGGCGTGGGCCGCCTCCGGCCGCAACGGTGGCATGGTGTCCTCCAGCCTCACGCATGGGCTGGCCCACGGGGCGGAGAAGCTGCCCGGCGAACTGCGTCGGCTCGAAGAGCTCGGGCTGCAAAACCTCGACGAGATCGAGGCCACGATCGCGCGGGAGGGCATCGACTGCGCCTTCGAGCGCAACGGCAAGCTGGCCGTCGCCACCCGTCCGCACGAGGTCGACAACCTACGGCACGTGGAGCGTCTCGCTCAGCAGTACGGCCGGGCCATCCGTTTCCTCGACCGGGAGGAGATCCAGGCACAGATCCACTCCCCGACCTTCCTCGCGGGCACCGAGGACACCGAGGGCTATGCGATCGTCGATCCGGCCCGCCTGGCCTGGGGACTGCGGGAGGCGGTCCTCCGCCGCGGAGTGCGGCTGCACGAACGCACCCGGGCCACCGCCGTGACGCGCACCGGCGCCACGGTGAGCGTGCGCACCACGCACGGCTCGGTGAAGACCGACCAGGTGGTGCTCGCCACCAATGCGTTCCCGTCTCTGCTGCGCCGCCTCCGGCTGTACACCGTGCCGGTGTACGACTACGCGCTCATGACCGAGCCGCTCACCCCCGAGCAGCGGGCATCCATCGGGTGGCGGGGCCGCCACGGCCTGTCCGACTCCGGCAACCGGTTCCACTACTCGCGACTGACCGTCGACGACCGCATCCTGTGGGGCGGTTTCGACGCCGTCTACCACTTCGGGTCGCGCATGGGCGCGAAGTACGACCAACGACCGGAGACGTTCCGCACCCTTGCCGAGCACTTCTTCGAGACCTTCCCCCAGCTCGAAGGTGTCCGGTTCACCCACCGGTGGGGCGGGGCGATCGACACCTGCACCCGGTTCATCGCCTTCCACGGCACCGCCATGGGTGGACGCGTGGCGTACAGTCTCGGCTTCACCGGTTTGGGGGTGGCGGCCACGCGGTTCGCCGCGAACGTGATGCTCGACCTGCTCTCCGGAGAGCGCACCGAGCGCACCGAACTGGAGCTTGTCCGCACTCGGCCGCTGCCGTTCCCGCCGGAGCCGGCCCGCAGCATCGGCATCGGCCTCATGGTCCGGTCGTTGGCGCGGGCGGACGAGACCGGGCGCCGGAACCTGTTCTTGCGGCTCATGGACAGGATTGGCTTCGGCTTCGACTCCTGACGGCTGTCCGGCCCGGGTGGCGCTGACATCGTGCCTCTCGGGCCCGAGGCGTGGCGGCTGGTGCCTCCTGGCGCTCACGCCGATCGAGCGGCCGGTGATCGGTCCACACGTCGCCGCAGTCGGCGGCGGCGGTTCGCCCGAGGGCGACGGCGGGCACGGTGCGAGCGCAGCGCCATCGCCCCGGCTGCCGCACCGAGCAGCAGCACGGTGGTGATGAGGCCGAGGTGCCCGTACTCGCGGTAGGCGGCTCCGGCCGCCGCGCCGAGTGAGGTGTAGACGCTCGCCCAGATGACCGCGCCGAGTGCGGCCCAGAACGCGAACCGCCCGAACGGCATCCGTACGGTGCCGGCGACGACCGGGACGACCGAGTGCACCACGGACACGAACCGCGCCGGGACGAGCATCCACGCGCCGCGTCCGGCGAGGTAGTCCTCCGCCCGGGTCCACCGGTGCTCGCCCAGCAGCCGCCCCACCCTGCTGGCGCGCAGCCACGGGCCGACCTCGCGGCCCAGCGCGTACCCGCACACCTGTCCGAGGAACGTCCCGGCGGCTGCCGAGCACAGCACCAGCGCGTACCGGCCAGGACTGTCGGCTGTCGAGCCGGCCAGCAGGACGATCACGTCGCCGGGCACCAGCAGCCCGAGCAGGATCGTGGTCTCCAACACCAGAAGCAGCCCGGTGATGACGGCGAGGGCCGCCGGTCCGATCGACGCCAGCGCCTCCAGCACGTCGTCGACCAGATCCCCCAGCGGTTCGATCATGGCCGGCCGCCACCGCTCGCTGTGGCTGCGTGGGGGCGTGGCACGAGCTGCTCCTCTCGGTCGTTCCCGTTCGCGCTGGCGGGCGTCCGGCCCGCGCGCCGGGCGGCGACCTGATCGCCCGACTGCCCCGGCAGGGCGGGGCAGCCCGGCGTGGTCCCCAGGAGCAGACTCGCACTGCCGTCCGCGACGGCCAATTCGGGCTTTCCCTGATTAGTCACCTAAGGGCCGGCGGCCGATGGTGAGGAACGGTCAGCGAGATCGCGTGTCCGAATAGGACGACGAGACGCGCCTCAGCTTGCGTACCAAGCGCTGGATGCCCTGATGCGCCAGCACGCCGAGGCCGGTGTTGGCCACGGCGAGTCCGGCTGCGGCGAGCAGGCCGGGCCCCATCGCCTTGACATCCGTGGTGACCAGCAGGACCGGCCATCCCACCGCCGCGACGGCTAGACAGGACCGCCACCAGCGACCGGCCACCAGACCGAACGCGATCAGAGTGGGGATCACATCTCCTCCTCGTCGCGGTGGCGGTCACGGCTGCCCGCCAGGCGGGTCAGAGCACGTAGGTGGCGAGCGTGCGACCGAGTTCGGTGATGTCCGCGCGGCCCCTGAACTCCAGCCGGACCTTCCCGAGGCCGCTGAACCACAGTTCGAGCTCCGCGTCGAGATCGAATGTGCCGGCGGTCTCCACCGAGAACGCCTGGATCCTGCTGTACGGCAGGGAGGTGAAGTCGCGCTTGCGTCCGGTGATCCCCTGCACGTTCACGGTGATCAGACGCTTGTCGGTGAATACCACGAAGTCCCGCACGGCCTTGAAGCACGAGACGATCCGCTCGCCAGGGATGAGCAGCGGCTCGATCGACGAGGCGATGTCGGAGGGGGAGCAGGGGCTCAGCTTGAACACCGAGCCGTTCGCGAAGTCGATCACGGCACCACTGTATCCGGGCCGGAAAAGGCGTGGCGCGTGGCCGCGTCGCCCCCGTACCATCGCATCCGCTATGGAGAGCTGACACCACGGCAGGCCCGCGCCCGAGGCGTCATGCCCGGCGGGCTCCCTCCTTCTCCTCCGGTGGTGTCTGGTGTCCGCGATCCTCTCCGCCCACGATCTGGTCAAGGTGTACGGCGAGCGCCGTGTCCTCGACGGCGTGAGCCTGACCGCCGCACCCGGTCAGCGCATCGGTTTGATCGGCGAGAACGGGGTGGGCAAGTCGACGTTGCTGCGCCTGCTCGCCGGGGTCGAGGAGCCGGACGGCGGACAGGTGACCCGACCGGCGGACACCGGCTTCCTGCACCAGGAGTTGCCGTATCCGGGCCACGTCACGGTGGGCGAGGTGCTCGACGACGCGCTGTCCGACCTGCGCGCGGCGCAGGTTCGCCTCGACGAACTGGCCGGCACGCTGCACGAGCGTCCCGACGACCAGAACGCCCTCGCGGCGTACGGCGAGCTGCTGCAGTGGGCGACGGACCACGACCTGTGGGACGCCGACCGGCGCGCCGACCTGGTGCTCGCCGGGCTCGGGCTGGCGGCGGTCGGCCGCGACAGGCGGGTGGGCACCCTCTCCGGTGGCGAACGGTCCCGGCTGGGCCTGGCGGCGCTGCTGATCCGCCAGCCCCGCGCGCTGCTGCTCGACGAGCCGACCAACCACCTCGACGACGACGCGATCGCGTTCGTCGAGGCCCACCTGGCGCGGCTGCCGGGCACGGTGGTGGTCGCCAGCCACGACCGGGTGCTGCTCGACGCGGTGTGCACGCACATCGTGGACCTGGACCCGTCGCGCCACGGCGTGACCCGCTACGGCGGCGCCTACTCCGACTATCTGCGTGCCAAGCGCGTGGAGCGGCGACGCTGGGAGGAGCAGTACGCCGCCGAGCAGGAGCAACTGGACGCGCTGCGGATGGCGGTACGCACCACCGCCCGGCAGGTCGCGCACCATTGCGCGCCCCGCGACCGCAACAAGGTGGCGTACGACCGGCACGGCGGCCGGGTGGAGTCGCAGGTCTCGCGGCGGGTCCGCAACGCGCGACGCCGGCTGGACGAGTTGACCCGCACGCAAGTGGCCAAGCCTCCGGCGCCGCTGCGCTTCGCGGGCACGCTGACCACCGAGGACCGGGACGCGGATGGGCCCGCGGTGTCCCTGCGGAGCGTACGCGTGCCGGGCCGGCTGTGGGTCGACCACCTCGACCTGCCGGCCCGGGGGCGGTTACTGGTGGAGGGCCCCAACGGCGCGGGGAAGTCCACGCTGCTCGCGGTGCTCGCCGGCCGGCTGACCCCGGCCGGCGGGTCGGTGCGGCGACGGCGGGGCCTGCGGGTCGGCCTGCTGGAGCAGGAGGTCAACTTCCCCGACCCGCGCCGCACGCCCCGACAGGTGTACGCGGCCGCAGCCGGGCCCGCGGCCGTACCCCTGACCGAGCTGGGCCTCATCGCGCCGCGCGATCTGGACCGCGAGGTGGGCGTGCTCAGCGTCGGACAGCGCCGGCGGCTCGCGCTCGCGTTGCTGGTCGCGCGCGCCCCGAACCTGCTGCTGCTCGACGAGCCCACCAACCACATCTCGCTCGCGCTCGCCGAGGAGTTGGAGGAGGCGCTGCGCCGAGCGCCGGGGGCGGTCGTGGTGGCCAGCCACGACCGGTGGCTGCGCCGCGCCTGGAACGACCCTCGGCTGCGGATCAGCGCCGAGCACCGGGTCGTGCGCTGACCACACGGTGCACGGCTCGGTGCTCGGCCGCTAGTTCGGTGAGAACCGCGAGCTTCGCGCCGCTCTCGGGGGCGGGATGCTGGAGCCCTCACGTGTCGCCTGGGCCCGGCCGGGTCAGCGCCGCGAAGTCGCGCACGAACCTGGTGAGGAGGTCGGCGAGCGCGGCTCGTTCCGTCACCGTCCAGTCCTTCATGGCCTCGGCGATGACGCGCTGGCGGAAGGCGCGCACCCGGGTGAGGGCGTCCCGTCCCTGCGGCGTGAGCACCAGCAGCGAGCGCCGCCCGTCGTGCTGATCCGCCGTCCGCTGTACCAGGCCCGCTTCCACGGCCTGCGCGGCCAGGCGGCTCGCTCTCGGCTGGTCGACGTCGAGCACAACGGCCGCTTCGGTGACGGCCAGCGCCTGATCGTCGTCGGCGGCGATCGCGTCGAGCAGTTCGAAGACCGCGTCGGGCAGTGCGCCGACACGGCCCGTGCGCTCACCGCGTCGGTGTGACAGACGGGCGATGGCTCGGCGCCGGTAGGAGCGGCGCAGCGCGACGATCGCCGCCTCGATGGTCGCGATCTCGTCCCCGCCGCCGCTGCGGGCCGCCGGCATCGGCTTGGACTTGTCCTTCACCAATGCTCCAATACATAATACTGCACAACTAGATGTCATTGTACATAGGATTGGAATCGTGGACGATCGAAAGCCGATCGGGTACTGGCTGAAGCACCTGCACAACCTGCTCGAGGCGCAACTCGCCTCGGCGCTCGCCGAGTTCGATCTCACCCGCCGGCACTGGCAGGTGCTCAACACCGTCAGCCGCCGCCCGCTGACCCGCCACGAGCTGCGGGAAGCGCTCACGCCGTTCTGGACCGAGGGCGCTCCTGACCTGGCTGAGGTGCTGGACGATCTGGCGGCCCGCGGGTGGACCGACCCCGGCGAGACGGTGACCCTGACGCCGGAGGGCCGGGCCGCGCACGCGGCGGCGGCCGAGCAGATCGGCCGGGTGCGCGCCGCGGTCGTCGAGGGCCTCACCCCGGAGCAGTACGCCGGAACCATCCAGGTGCTGTCGCACATGGCGCGCAACGTCGAGGCCGACCTCGCGCGGCGGTCCCCGGCAGCCTGACCCGCGAGGCCGAGGGGACCAAGGACCCCAGCCGTACGGGACGTTCGCCCGTACCCGTCGGCCTGCCGGGAGGCGACCGTTGATGCGGGACCACCGAGGGAGGTCACGGTGATGCACTGGGGATACGGCGCGGGCGACTGGGGTTACCTGCTGATGGCGCTCAACATGGTCGTGTTCTGGGGCCTGCTGATCACGGCGGTGGTGCTCCTGGTCCGCTACCTCACCGGAGGGCGGGCCCGGGCAGTGCCGGTCACGCTCGTCAACGCCGAGCGGGTACTGGCCGAGCGCTACGCCCGCAGCGAGATCGACGACGAGGAGTACCAACGGCGCCTGGCCGTGCTGCGCGGCGCCGGACCGTCGTCCGGGTGACGGCAGTCACGGCTCCCCGGAAGCAAGACGCACCCTGCGCAGCGTCTGGGCGTTGAGCGCGACCACGATGGTCGAGGCGGACATGAGGATGGCCGCGGCGGCCGGGCTCAGCGAGACGCCGGCCCAGGCGAGGACACCGGCCGCCACGGGGATCGCGATGACGTTGTACCCCGCCGCCCAGGCGAGGTTCTGGATCATTTTGCGGTACGAGGCTTTCGAGAGCCGGATGGTGCTGGTGACACCCCGCGGGTCGGAGGAGGCGAGGATCACGCCGGCCGATTCGATGGCGACGTCGGTGCCGGCCCCGATCGCGATGCCGATGTTGGCGCGGGCCAGGGCGGGTGCGTCGTTGACCCCGTCGCCGACCATCGCCACGGTCAGGCCCCGGGCCTGCAGCCCGGAGACGATCTCGTCCTTGTCCTGAGGGAGCACCTCGGCGAAGATCTCGTCGACACCGGGTCGGAAGCCCAGGTCGGCGGCGACGGCCTCGGCGACGGGCCGGGCGTCGCCGGTGACCATCGCGATCTTCTTGACGCCCAGCTCGCGGAGTTGGGCGATGGCCTCCCTGGCCTCGGGGCGCACCTCGTCCTCCAGCGCGATGGCCCCGAGCACCCGCGGCGCGCCGTCCAACGTGACCAGGTGCAGCACGGCCGCGCCACGGGCGGACCAGTTTCGGGTCGCGTCGGCCAGGTCCCCGGGCGGTTCGGTGTTCAGCTCCCGCAGCAGCGCGGGGCCACCGACGGCGTACGCGGTCCCGTCGACGCTGGCCCGCACGCCACGGCCGGGCATCGACTGGAAGTCCCGGGCCGCGGGTGGCTGTCCGCGACGGCTGGCGGCGGCCACGATGGCGCGGGCGAGCGGGTGTTCGCTGTTGGCCTCCACGGCGGCGGCCAGCCGCAGCACGTCGTTCTCACCGGTGCCCGCCGTGGCGGCGACACCGGTGACGGTGTGCGAGCCCTTGGTCAGGGTGCCGGTCTTGTCGAACAGCACCGCGTCCACGACCCGCATCCGCTCCAGCGCCAGCCGGTTCTTAACCAGGATGCCGTTGCGCGCGGCGAGGCCGGTGGACAGGGCGATGACCAGCGGGATCGCCAGCCCGAGGGCGTGCGGGCAGGAGATCACCAGCACGGTGATGGTGCGGACTATGCCCTCGTCGGGGTTGTCGCGGGCCCACCAGATGACGAGGCTGACCACGGCGACGACGACCGCGATGTAGAACAGCCATCCCGCGAACCGGTCGGCGAGATCCTGGGCACGCCCGCGGGCCTGCTGGGCCTGGGCGACGAGGCGTTGGATGCCGGCCAGCGCGGTGTCCTCACCCACCGCGTCGACCTGCACGCGGATCGCGGAATCCGTCGCCACCGAGCCGGCCACGACCCGGGCCCCCACGCCGCGCGGCACCGGCCGCGACTCGCCGGTGATCATGGACTCGTCGACCTCCGCCGTGCCGTCGACGACGTGCCCGTCGGCCGGCAACCGGGACCCGGGACGGACGAGCACCACGTCACCGACCCGCAGGTCGGGCACCTTCACCCGCTGCACACCGCCGTCCGCGGAGACCCGTTCGGCCTCGTCCGGTAGCAGTTCGGCCAGCGCCGCGAGCGCCCCTCGGGCCTGTCCGATGGCCTTCATCTCCTGCCAGTGACCGAGCAGCATGATGGTCACCAGCGCGGACATCTCCCACCAGAAGTCCAGGTCGAACAACCCGAGGCTGGTGGCGGCCGAGGCGATGAAGGCCACCGTGATCGCCAGGCCGATCAGCAGCATCATGCCCGGCGCCCGGTCGCGTGCCTCGCGCACCGCGCCGACCAGGAACGGCCAGCCGCCGTAGAAGAAAACCACCGTGCCGAGCACCGGGCCGACCCAGGACACGCCGGGGAAGTCCAGCGAGTAGTCCAGCCAGTCCATCACCAGCCGGCTGGTGGCCACGATGGGTACGGTGAGGACCAGACAGATCCAGAACTTGCGGCGGAACGCCTCCGGGTCGTGCCCGGCGTGCTTGTCGCGCGCGGCCCGGTGATGGTCGTCCGGCCCGTGTCCACCGGTGTCCCGCCGCGTCGCACGGCGCTCGTGCTGTTCGGGCCGATGTTGGTGGGGCGGCTCGTGTGCGTGGTGCTGACTCATCGTCATGGCCTCCCGGCGCTCAGTATCACCGAGCGGACGATCCCGAAGCGGCAGGTTGGCTCGAGCCGCCTGGCTCCTCCTAGTGGGTGTCAGCGCGGGGCGTCGGTCTACCGTGGCAGGACGGAGGCGCCGGCGCGGGACACGATCTCCTGCAGCGCGGCGACGTGCCCGTCGAAGGCCGCGCGCCCGGCGGCGGTCAACGCCGCGGAGGTACGCGGTCGCTTGCCCACAAAGGACTTGCGGATCTCGACATAGCCCGCGTCCTCAAGCGTGGCGAGCTGTTTGGACAGCGCGGAGTCGGAGAGGCCGACGCTGTCGCGGATGAACGCGAAGTCGGCCCACTCCGACGCGGCGAGCAGGGAGACGATCGCCAACCGGGTCGGCGCGTGGATGAGTTCGTCGAAGCGCGGCGCGGTCACCGGGCAGCTCCGGAGCGGTCGAGCATGATGCGGCGCAGTGCCCGCATGAGCAGGGGGCCACCCGCGACCAGCAGGATCGCGCCGAACAGGTTGCCCAGGGTCGCCGGGTGCGGCACACCGGCGGCGCTCAGGCTGAAGCCGACCGCGATGGAACCGCCGGCGGTCAGCAGAGCGAATCCGGCGATCAGCATGCCGCCCCGCCACCCAAGCAGTTCATTGCGGACCTGGACGCGCATGGCGCGGCGCAGCGCCCATGCAAGGCTGGCGAGGACTCCGGCCACGAACAGCGCGGTACCGACGCCGATCACGAGCGGTCTGCGCGACTCGACCGCGGCGGCGAACGCGACGGTGAGCGTCGCGAGCAACCACCAGAACCGGGCGGGGGGCACCGCCACGTTGATCACCTGCTCCTGGCGCTCCCGGATCCCGGCCAACGCCTGCGCGGCCTCCTCGGCTCGCATCTCTTCGCGCATGTCGAACGCTCCCCTCCGTCTCCGGCGTTTCCTGGAGAGGCTAGCAAGTATTTTCCGTCAAGGAAAGTACTTGCTGTCACTGAAAGGTTAGTGCGGTTGCTCGCTGCGGTGATGAGGGCCATCGAGGTAGCCGGCGAGGTACCGCAGCGAGGCGGCGGTGTCGGCGGTGGCCCGGTGCGGGCCGCGCAGTTCGTCCACGTAGGCGGCGATGTCGGCGAGCGTCCACCGCAGCCGGAACAGGGCGAGGCCGGCCGGGTCGACGGGCCACCCGGTGGCCTCGGTGTAGTCGGCGATCACCTCGTCGGAGTCGTCGTCGGCGATCAGCCACAGGTCCCGCTCCGGCGGGGCGATCCGCACCGTGTCCCAGTCGATGAGGTGCAGGCCGTCGGGTGTCCGCATGACGTTGCCGGGATGCGGCTCGCCGTGCGTCACCACCCACGGGCCCGCGCCGTCGCGTACCACGGCGACGAGCCGGTCGAAGTCGGCGAGCATCGCCTGCACCCGGTCGGCGCGGGCGGCGAGCAGACGGCGAGCCGGCTCGGAGTACGGCCCACCCACCCACGCCCGGTCGACGCCGCGCAACGCGCTCTCCAGCCCCGCGCGGCCGGGCAGGGCGAGGTCGGCGCGGTCGGCGGCGGTCGCGACGACCGGGGTGGCCCGGTGCAGCCGGACCAGCAGCTCCACGACGTCTGCCCGGTCCTGGGGCCGGTGCGGGCCGAACTGCCCGGCCTCACCCTCGAGCAGGGGGAACACGGACACCGCGTACCGCGGGTTGGCCCGCCACAGCGCCGATCCGGCCAGGGTCGGGACCGGTGCGACCACGAATTCGAGCCCCGCGGCGCGGCGCAGGGCGAGCGCGGTGCCGAGCGCCCGGCCGAGGACGCCGAAGACCCGGTCACGCTGCTCGTGCTCGCGGCCGAGGTCGTCGGCCGTCACGAACCACGCGCGCCCCTCGTCGTCGGTGACCGCCCAGTGGTAGCTGCCGAAGCCCACCGGGCGGTACGTCGCGGACCGGACACCGAGCCCCCATCCGTCGGCCAGCGCCGCGACCAGTTCGGACTCCCGCATGCCCTCCGGCCTGTCCCGCATGGCCGCGATTGTGTTTGCGCGGGCGCGGGTCGGGCGAATGGATTTCTGCGCGGCGGTGGACCGGGGCCGCCGCTAGGCCCGTACCCACAGGTCGTACGGGTGGCGCCCGGGCCGGAACCCGCACGCCTGCACCATCGCCGCGGCCGCGGGGAAGCCGCGGGCCAGCGCGGCCGGGTCGTGGGCGTCGCTGCCGAAGCTGACGGCGTCCCCGCCGACGTCGTACCACCAGCGCACGATCTCCGGCCGCAGCGGCCCCTTGGTGTTCACCTCCAGCGCACGCGAGGTGTCCGCCAGGGCGCGCAGCACCTCGCGGAACTCCTCCTCGAACATCGCCGGGTCGCAGGGGCCGGCCTCGGCGGGCCACGACCGCAGCGCGTAGTCGACGTGCGCGAGCACGGCGAACGTGTCGCTGGCTCGGACCATGCAGGCCGCCTCGGCCAGGTAGGCGCGCAGCACGTCGGCCGCCCGGCGCGCGGGGTCCGCCTCGCCAACCCGGTACGCGTCCCCGACCTCCAGGAACCGCCCGTCGCCAGTACGGATGGAGTGCACCGAACCCAGGACTCGGTCGAAGGCGCCGGTGTCGAGCAACCGGGTGGACTCGGTCACGTGCCAGTGCGGCTCACCCAGCTCCACTCCCGACAGGATCCGCAGCTCGGGGAACCGCTCCCGGCACCGCTGCAGGCACTCCAGGTAGCCCGCCACGTCGAAGGCCGGCGGTACGAACATCCCGTCCTCGGTGACCTGGGCCCGCACGCCGGGTGGAGGCGCGCCGGACAGGGTCCAGCGTGTGAAGTCGGCGTGCTCGGTGAACGCCACACACGGCAGGCCGATCTCCACCGCCCGGGCGCAGGTGCGCTCCATCGAACCCTCGACCGCGTCCCACGACCATTCGCTGTGCACGTGCCCGTCCGGTGGCACCATTCGTCGATTCTCCCAGGGCCGCCACGACCCGGATCCTGCGCCCCGGGCCGGTGCCCGGTCTCGACACACCAGGTGCAGGTCGTCGCGCACGCCCGACGGCGCACGACCCGTGGCATCCGACGGACATCGCCGTGCGTGGATCGGCGATCATCTCGGCCAGTCTGGCCGCTGGCACCCGTACGGAGGTGAGCATCTGATGGCGCTGGTCGACTGGCCGCTGGCCGAACTCGAGGCGTACGCGCCGCCACGCGAGGAGCCCGAGGACTTCGACGCCTTCTGGGCGCGCACCTTGGCCGCGGCGCGCGAGCACCCGATGCGGCCGACCGCCACGCGCGTCGACTCAGGGCTCGCGGTTCTGGACGTCTTCGACGTCACGTTCCCCGGCTACGGCGGAGACCCGATCAAGGGCTGGCTGGTCCGGCCGCGCGACGCCACCGGCGCGCTGCCGTGCGTGGTGACCTACATCGGGTACGGCGGAGGGCGAGGGCTGGCGCACGAGCGGCTGCTGTACGCCTCGGCCGGCTACGCCAACCTCATCATGGACACCCGTGGCCAGGGCGGGGTGTCGAGCCGGGGCGACACGCCGGACCGGTGCGATGCGCCGGTCGACCCGCAGTACCCGGGATTCATGACCCGTGGTGTGCTCGACCCCGAGACGTACTACTACCGGCGTCTGATCACGGACGCGGTGCGGGCGGTGGACGCGGCTCGCGCGCTCGACGGGGTTGACCCTGAGCGCATCGCGGTGTGCGGGGGCAGCCAGGGCGGCGGTCTCGCGCTCGCCGTCGCCGCGCTCGCCGAACGGGTGGCCGCGGCGATTGTCGACGTGCCGTTCCTGTGCCACTGGCGGCGGGCGCTCGACGTGGCGACCGAGGGGCCGTACCCGGAACTGGTCGGCTACTGCCGGGTGCACCGCCACCAGGTCGACCGGGTGTTCCGCACGCTGTCCTACATGGACGGTGTGAACTTCGCCGCCCGCGCGTCGGGCACGCCGGCGCTGTTCAGCGTGGCGCTGATGGATCCGATTTGTCCTCCGTCCACCGTGTACGCCGCGTACAACCACTACGCCGGGCCGAAGCGGATGACCGTGTGGCCCTACAACGGGCACGAGGGCGGGCAGACGTACCAGCAGGCCGAGCACCTGCGGTTCCTGTGCGAGACGTTGGCGCGCTGACCGCGGTGGGAGCGTCGGGACAGGGCACAGGACGAAGGTCCCGTGCGGACGGGACCTTCGCCGGTTGCGGCCGGCCGCTCAGGGCGCGAGATTGAGGGTGCGACACCCGCCGGTGAACCCGGACGGGCACGGAGCTACCGAGGTCTGGCGGCTTCGTGACCGCCCCCGTCGACAGCGCCCGTGGAGCGTGAATCCGCCGATCCGATGGTGGAATCCCAGGCCCAGTCCGCACGTTTCGTCGACGGCCTAGATCAGGCCGGCACGCGCCCACAGCACACGACCGGGGCCGGCGACCAGGCCCAGATCGGCCAGGAAGGCGTACACCCGCTGCGCCGACCAGCGCAGCGATGCGCGGAAGTTCGGGTTGGCGCGGGCGGCGGCGCGCCCGACCCGTGGCGGGATGCCCACCGCGGCGTACACCCGCGGGTGCACCAGGCGGTTGGCGATCGAGTACGCGGCCCGGCCGATGAGCAGCCGCGCGTACGCCATGTCGAGCGGCCCGGCCGCGGCGACCTGGCGGACGAGCTCCTCGCGGGCGAACCGAACGTGCCGGGCCTCCTCGACCACGTGGATGCGCGATACGGCCCGGATGAGCGGTTGCAGCGACTCGTCGGCCATGATCTCGCGTTGGAACGCGTCGAGGATCTCCTCGGCGATGAGGATCGCCGCGTACATGTGCGGGCCGGTCGCGGTCGCCTTGAGGTAGCGGCCGAGGAAGTGGTCGAGCCTGCTCGCCGGGTAGACCGGGCAGCCCAGGGCCTCGATGAGCCGGCCGAACATGACCGAGTGGCGGCACTCGTCGGCCACCTCGGTGAGCATGTACTGGGCGTGCCGGCTGGTCGGGTCGGCGTCGTAGTAGTGGCGGATGAGCATCTGCATGAGGATCGTCTCGAACCACAGGCCGGCGCTCGCTGCGCTGGCCACCTCGTGCTTGGTCAGCTCGACCCGCTGCGCGTGGCTGAGCCGCTCCCACAGGTCGGTGCCGTACAGGCTGCTGCGCTTGGGCGGCAGCCAGAAGGCGTCCGGCACGTGCGGCGCCTCCCAGTCGATCTCGATGGTCGGGTCGTAGCTCAAGCGTGCCGACGCCTCGAGCAGGCGCTCCGCGACGGCTTCGCGGTCGGGTGATTCCAGGCGGGTGTCCACGGCCGACCCCCCATTGACGTTACTAGCCGGTAACTGCTACCACTAGCAGCATGCGAGCCGCGGGCATCAAAGTCAATCGACGCCGATCGCCCCGGCCGGTGCCCGGCGCGTCGAGGCGGCCGGCGTGAGCTACGAGGGCCCGGCCGTGGTGGCGGATGTCCCGGTGCACCTGCGCTGCTCCGGCTGGTGGGAGCCGATCGACGGCCGCTACCACTGGATCGGGCGGATCCGACCTGAGCCGCGGATCGCCGCGCTCGTGCGTGCTGGTCGCCGCGATGTCAAGGTCGTCGTCGGCGAGCGCAGCGCCCCGGCGCGCCTCGGCGAGGTCGATCCCTGGGGCGGGGTGCGCATCACCGGCACCGGCCGCCCGCCGTGGCCCGTTGACGCCGACGATCCCGACCCGCTCCCGGCTCCGCCGCCCGGCGCGTGACCGCGCGGCGACCGGCTCACTCGAGGAGTCGGACCACGAGGTCCGCGCGATCCCGGGTGGCGCGCACGAGGTCCGCGTTGCGCTGGTCGCTGCCGTACGCCCAGGCGCGAGCCTCCTCCGGCGACTTGCCGTACTGCTCGTGCCGGCGGACCAGGCGCTCGAGGCGTACGGGTTCGGGCGGGGACAGGAACCACACCTCGTCGAGCAGCCCGCGCACCGGCGCCCAGCCGCCGCGGTCGACGAGCAGGTAGTTGCCCTCGGTGACCACCAGCGGCACGTGACGGGGCACGGGGATGGCGCCGGCGATCGGTTCCTCGATCTCGCGGCGGAATACCGGGGCGTACACGCACTCCTCCTCGGGGTCGCGCAGCCGCCGCAGCAGCGCGGCGTACCCGGCCGCGTCGAAGGTGTCGACCGCCCCCTTGCGGTCGCGTCGCCCGAGCCGTTCGAGCTCGACGTTGGCCAGGTGGAACCCGTCCATCGGCACCAGCGCTGCATCGCCGTCTAACGCCGCGACCAGGGCTTCGGCCAGCGTGGACTTGCCCGCCCCGGGTGGGCCCGTGATGCCCAGGATCCCCCGCTGACCGGGCCGGATCAGCCCTCGCGCCCGCTCGACCAGTTCGGCCACGGTCGCCACCTGGTCCTCACCGCGGCCGTGCCGCGGGGCGGCGGGCCGGTCTCCCGTCGCGTCGCTCGTCACGCTCACCTCTCGGTCTCACTTCCGCGCACGGCACGCGCCCCACACCGGCAGCGCTACCGCGCGGCCACCGCCCGCGCCATCCGCTCGATCGCCTCGCGGAGGATGGGACGGGGAGTGGCGAAGTTGAAGCGGACAAACCCCTTGCCCGCGTCGCCGCACAGCGCGCCGTCGGTCATCGCCACGCCCGCATTCTCCAGGAAGAACTCCGCGGGATGGTCGCCCAGACCGAGGTCGCGGCAGTCCAGCCACGCGAGGTACGTGCCCTCGGGCGGGGTGTAGCGCACCTGCGGCAGGTGCCGGGCGAGCAGGTCGGCGAGCAGGTACCGGTTCCCGTCGAGGTAGGCGAGCACCTCCTCCAGCCACTGCGCACCGGCCGTGTACGCGGCGGTGTTGGCGACGACCCCGAGGTTGGCGGCGCCGTGCTCGGCGAGCACGCCGACCTCCGTCCACTTCGCCAGGTCCGCCTCGTTGGAGAGGATGAGCTGTGCGCACTTCATGCCCGGCAGGTTCCACGCCTTCGACGCCGAGGCCGCGGTCACCGTGTGTGCTGCGGTGACGGGCGAGATCGAGGCGTACGGGATGTGCCGGTGACCGGGGTAGACCAGCGGGGCGTGGATCTCGTCGGCGAAGACGCGGCCGCCGTGCCGGGCGACGACCTCGGAGACCGCCACCAGCTCCTCACGGGTGAGCACGCTGCCGATCGGGTTGTGCGGGTTGCACAGGACGAGCAGGTTGCCGCCGGCGCGGAAGGCGGCGTCGAGCGCCTCCAGGTCGTAGCCGAGGCGACCGTCGACCGGCGTCATCGGTACCTGGATGATCTCCCGGCCCATGGCCAGGGGAACGGTCAGGAACGGCATGTAGGCCGGGGTCGGGATGATCACCGGGGACCCGGGGGCGGAGAAGTGTTCGATGGCGACGGTCAGCGCGGCGAGCACGTCGGCCAGCGGTCGCACGTTCTCCGCCGGGACCTCCCAGCCGTACCGGGTGCGGGACCATTCGACGTACGCCTCGGCCATCCGTTGCGCCCGCGCCCTGGGCAGGTAGCCGAAGTTGCCCTCGTCCACGGCGGCGTGCAGGGCCCGGGTGATCGGCGGGGCGATCCCGAAGTCCATCTCCGCGATGAACGCGCCGATCGCGTCGGGGAACAGGCTCCACTTCACGCTGCCGAGGTCGCGCAGTGTCTCGATCCCGATCTCGTCGAACCGGTGGGGGTGCATCATCATGGCGCCTTTCGGTCACTCAGTCGGCGGTCGCGGCTCTGCCGTCGCGGTTCATCCCACTGCCTGTGGCTCGTTGCCACGTAGGCGAGGAACGAGCCCTGCGGGGGACGGCGCGAGCGTGCCGAGCGCGAACCGCCTCGCGCTCGGCACGATCATGATGGCGATCGGCACGCTCGGGAAGCCCGCAGACCTCCCGGAGCGGATCCGCGATGGCGGTCCCCGAACTGGCGATCACTCGCGCACGCTGTCGCCGCCGGCCAGCTCTCCCTGACCGGTCGGCGGGCGTCACCGGCGGCGGGCGCGCTCGGCCGCGACAGTCTGCCGCACCGCGGGCGCGACCTCCTGCCCGAACCGCTCGATCGTCGTCGGGTCGTCGGCCATCAGGATGAAACCGGAGACGCCGTGCTCGAGGGTGAGGCCGGCGAGTTGCTCCACCCACTGCCCGGGTGGACCGACCAGGAAATCGGAGCCGGCGTCGGTGAACCGGCCGGTGATGTTGAGCAGCCGGCGCACCGCGCGGGGGTCGCGTCCCGCCTCGGCAGCGGCCCGGTCGATGTGCGCGTTCATGCCGGCCAGGTCCGCCGGCCCGCCGGGCAGGTACGGCAGGCTGGGCAGCCAGCCGTCCGCGGCGCGGCCGACCAGCCGGAGCATGCGCGGCTTGTAGGCGCCCACCCAGATGCCGATGTCGTGCGCGGGGGCGGGGCCCCGCTTCGCGCCGTGCACCCGGTAGTAGGCGCCGTCCACGCGTACCCCGCCGGGGCGGTCCGCGGCCCACACCTCGCGAATGATCCGGATGGCCTCGGCGAGCGCGTCGACGGCCTGACCCGGCGTCAGGCGCCGGCCGCCGTTCGCCTCGATGCCCTCCCAGACCGAGCCCGCGCCGATCCCGAGTTCGACGCGGCCGCCGGTCAGCAGGTCCAGGCTGGCGGCACCGCGGGCGAGGACGACCGGTTGCCGCAGCGGCAGGTTGAGCACGTTGGTGGTCAGCCGGATCCCGGTGGTCACCGCCGCGAGGTAGGACAGCAGCGTCCAGGTGTCCAGGAAGCGCGGCAGGTACGGGTGGTCCTGGAACGTGGCGAGGTCCAGGCCCGCCCGCTCCGACACCTGCGTGAGGGCGACCACCTGATCGGGCCGCTCGGCGGACGGGGTGATGAAGCTGCCGAAGAGCAGATCATGCCCGTAGTCCGTCATCGCTCACCTCTGGCTGACCGGGCGGCGGTGAGCCCGTGGGCGGTTGTCTGCCTGGACAGGCGCGCCTCGCTCATGGCCCCACGCTAGCCGAACGACGTGACGCTGCACGCGATCCGGCCGACAGAGTACTTGACGCCTCAAGTACCGGCGATAGGGTCGAGAACGCGAATCGTCGACTGACGTGAACATTGAGGTGCTCGTGAACATCGCTCTGTGGGCCATCGCCGGTGTGCTCGCGGCCGCCTTCCTCTTCGCCGGCGGGACGAAGCTGGCGCAGCCGAAGGACAAGTTCGTCGCCTCGGGCATGGCCTGGGCAGAGCCGTTCCCCGCCGGCCTGATCAAGACGATCGGCGCCCTGGAGGTGCTGGCCGCGGTGGGGCTGATCCTTCCGGCACTGCTCGACATCGCCCCCGTGCTCGTGCCGCTGGCCGCGCTCGGGCTGGCACTGATCATGGTTGGGGCCGTCATCGTGCACGCGCGCCGCCGGGAGTTCCAGTCGGTGGTGATGAACGTCGTTCTGCTCGTCCTCGCCACCGTCGTGGCCTGGGGACGCTTCGGCCCGTACTCCTTCACCTCCTGACCGATCGCGGCGGACGGCCGCGGTACCCCGTCAGCCGCGGTTCATCCGCGCAGTCGGCCCGCACGCCGGGCGGATCGACGGCCTATCGTGAGGGCGTGGCCAGACCGATGATCCTCGAGGTCGCCGGCCGCGAGGTGACCGTGACCAACCCGGACCGGGTGGTGTTCCCCGCGGGCGGGTACACCAAGCTGGACCTGATCCGCTACTACCTGGCGGTCGCGGACGGTGTGCTGCGCGGCGTCGCCGGCCGGCCGATGATCCTCAAGCGGTTCGTGAAGGGTATCGACGAGGAGGCCTTCTTCCAGAAGCGCGCCCCGGCCAAGCGCCCGGAGTGGATCGAGGTGGCGGAGCTGCGGTACGCCTCGGGCACCTCGGCCGAGGAGGTCGTGGTGCGCGACGCCGCCGGATTGGCGTGGGTGGTGAACCTGGGCTGCGTGGACCTCAACCCGCACCCGGTACGGGCCGAAGACCTGGACCGCCCGGACGAGCTGCGCATCGACCTGGACCCGGTGCCGGGTGTCGACTGGCGACAGATCGTCGACGTGGCGCTCGTCGCCAAGGAGGTGCTCGAGGACCACGGCCTCGTCGCCTGGCCGAAGACCTCCGGCTCGCGCGGCTTCCACATCTACAGTCGCATCCACCCACAATGGACGTTCTCGGAGGTGCGGCTGGCGGCCGAGGCGATCGCGCGCGAGGTGGCCAACCGCGTGCCGGATCTGGCCACGAGCAGGTGGTGGAAGGAGGAGCGGCAGGGCGTCTTCGTCGACTTCAACCAGAACGCCAAGGACCGCACGGTCGCCTCGGCGTACTCGGTGCGCCCGACCCCCGACGCCCGGGTGTCCACCCCGCTGACGTGGGACGAGGTGCCGGGGTGCCGTCCGGAGCGGTTCACGTTGCCCGCGGTCCTCGACCGGTACGCCCAATCCGGTGATCCGTGGCGCGGCATCGACGACAGCGCCGGTTCGCTGGCGCCCGTGCTCGACCTCGCCGCGCGGCTCGGCCCGCCTGAGAAGCCGCCCAAGGGCACCGGCAGGCGGCATCAGACCCTGCCGCTGATCGAGATCGCCCGGGCGCGGACGAAGGAGGAGGCGCTCGCCGGCCTGGAGCGCTGGCGGGCCCGGCATCCGTCGGCCGCGGCTCACCTGCGTCCCGCGGACATCCTCGTCGACGGGATGCGCGGGCGCAGCTCGGTGTGGTACCGGATCCGGGTGAACCTGCGGCACGTGCCGCGGGCGCAGCGGCCGCCGCAGGAGCCGCTGGAGGTCGACTACGATCCGTGGGCCGGCGCGGCCGGCGCGCGGGACGGGGGGACCTGACGCGAGCGGTGGACCCGCCGGACCCGTGGGTCGGCCTGCGGCGAGACCGCCGAATCGGGCACCCGAGCCAGCCGGTCGCGGGACGATTGACCCGAGCGGCCGCGGTCGGTCGCTGCGTCTCCGCCACGGGCGGAGGGTGGTGCGGGCGGAGGTGTTCGCGTGCGTCAGCTCACGATCGTGCAGGCGCCCTCCGCGCTCGGACTGCGGCCCAGCGGCGTACAGGACCTGCCGCGCGCGCTGCTCGACGTGGGCCTGGGGGAGCGGCTCGGCGCAGCCGACGGGGGTCGGGTCGACGTACCGCCGTACGACCCGAGGCGGGACCCGGAAACCGGCGTGCTCAACCCGTACGGCATCGCGCGGTACTCGACCAGGCTGGCCGACGCGGTCGGCCGTGTGCTCGACCGGGGCGACTTCCCGGTGGTCCTCGGTGGAGACTGCAGCATCCTGCTCGGCAACCTCCTCGCACTGCGGCGCCGTGCCCGGTTCGCTCTGTTCTTTGTAGACGGCCACACCGACTTCTACCAGCCCGAGGCGGAGCCGAACGGCGAGGTCGCCTCGATGGATCTCGCGCTGGCCACCGGCCGCGGACCGCATGTGCTCACCGACCTCGAAGGCCGTCGCCCCCTAGTGCGGGACGAGGACGTGGTGGCCTTCGGCTTCCGGGACTCCTCCGAGTCCGCGCAGGCGGGAATGCAGCCGCTGCCGCCCATGGTGCACACGACCGAGCTTGCCCGGGTACGCGAGATGGGCGCGGCGGCGGCAGCCGGTGAAGCGGTCGGCTGGCTGGACTCGGGTGGCGCCGCCGGCTACTGGGTGCATCTCGACGTCGACGTCCTCGACGATGCCGTCATGCCCGCGGTCGACTACCGCCTGCCCGGAGGCTTGTCGTGGGATGAGCTGGAAACGGTATTGGGGACCGCGATGTCGACTGGGCGGGCGGTGGGCCTGGATGTCACCATCTTCAACCCACGCTTCGATCCCGACCGCCGAATCGCGACGCGGCTCGTCGAGTGTCTATGCCGAGGTTTGTCCGCGCTGCCTTATCATGCCCGAACGCCACCATCCTCGCCTGGTCGCTGAGAGATCCCGTTTGCGGCCGCTGGTGGCGTCCCTCCGCGTGTTGTTTCCGATTCGATCTGTTTAGTCGTAGGTTGTGCCGGATCACGTCTGGCGGGTCTCGTATGGATAGCACCCGTGCCTCCGACGTTGAAGGTCGGGGTGATCGGGTGGCCCTTGATCACAGCGTGTCTCGCCGGCTCGAGCGCGGACCACTCGGGCCAGTCGCCGCTCAGCCCCACGGCTCCCGTTTCGGCGCAGTTGGCTGCGCCCGTGATCGTCGCAGTGAGGTTCCCCCGTAGTCCGGACACCCGAGGTGTGGGGTCAACGGTCGTGATCAGACGGGGTGTGGAGTTGTTCGAATTCGACTGGGCTGTGCATCCCGATGCTGGAGTGCCGCCTCGTCGGGTTGTACCAGCACTCTATCCATTCGAAGATGGCGTTAGCAAGTTCTTCGCGGGTTTTCCATTTCTTCCGGTCCAGGACCTCCAGTTGCAGGGTGGCCCAGAACGATTCCATCATGGCGTTGTCGTAGCAGTCGCCGACGGTGCCCATTGAGCCGAGCAGGCCGGCGTTGCGCAGTCGTTGTCCGAATGCCCACGACGTGTATTGCGAGCCGTGGTCGGAGTGCAGGATTGTCTGGCCGTCGGCCGGTTGCCGGCGCACGATGGCCATGCCGAGCGCGTCGCAGACCAGTTCGCTTCGCATATTGTCTGCCATGGACCAGCCGACGATTCTGCGCGAATAGGCGTCCATGACCGCGGCGCAGTACAGGTTTCCCTCCTCGGTGGGGTGCTCGGTTATATCGGTCACCCACAGCCGGTTCAGTGCGTCCACGGTGAACTTTCGGTTGACCAGGTCGCAGGCCGGCTCCGCCTGCGGGTCACGCAGCGTGCAGCCACGCCGGCGCCGCCGGTACAGGCCCTGGATGCCGGCCTGGCGCATCAGCCTGGCCACCCGTTTGACGTTCACCGCCAGCCCCAGTCCCATGGTCAACTCGGCGTGGATGCGCGGTGACCCGTACGTTTCCCGCGACTCTTTGTGGATCTGTTCGATGTGTTTGAGGAGCAATTCGTTCTCCTGGTCCCGCGGCGAAGCCGGCCGGTTCCTCCATTCGTAATATCCGGATCGGGGAACCCCCAGCAACCGGCAGGCCACCGCGACGTCGAATCCGTCATCGGCCAACTCTCGGACCAGCCGGTAAATTACTTTGGGAGGATGTTCTCCCGCGCGAAGTAGGCCGCCGCCCGTTTGAGAATCTCATTCTCCATTTCAAGCTGACGGTTACGCCGGCGCAGCTCGGCCAGCTCCTTCTTCTCCGCGCTTGTGAGCCGATTGTTGCTGCCGTTGTCGTCGGCGTCGGCCTGGGCCATCCAGTTACGCAGGCATGACTCGGAGATCTGCAACTCCTTGGCCAGCTGGGCGATCGGTTTGTCCCCGGTGCGGGCCAGTGCGACCGCCCGCTGCCGGAACTCAACAGGGTGTGGGGCAGGCATAGACGACATCCTTCCTGGAAGCCGCCGGCCACCTCACCCCAGGTGTCCGGGAAATGGGGGGAAGCTCAGCAGTTTGGCGATGTGTGGGGGTGTCCGGGTCGAGGGTGGGGCCGCCGTTTTCGAGATGTGGCGGTGTGCGGGTGGGTTGATCGATTCCGTTTGCCGGGATGTGGGGGTGTCCGGGTCGGGGGTGGGACCGCCGTTTGCCGGGGTGTGGGGTGTGCGGGTGGGTTGATCGACTCCGGTTACCGGGATGTGGGGGTGTCCGGGCCCGGCGCGGGGACGCCGTTTTCGGGATGTGGCGGTGTCCGGGTGGGTCGATCGACTGCGTTTACCGGGATGTGGGGGTGTCCGGGCCCGGTCGAGAGCGCCACATGCAGGATCTGGCGCGCCCGGCCGGCCCGGATCAGCGCCGTTTCCTGTATGTGGTGGCCGGTCGTCACCGCGATATGCCGGTATCTGGTGTCGATCACGGTGTGTGGGTGTGGATGACCGCGGCCGGGGCGGGCGGGGGTGTGGCGCCCGGGCCTGGGTGGGCCACCACGCGCACCCCGATGGCCACCACCCCCACGGGCCCCCCGGGCTCGCCACCCCACCCCGGCCCGCATCCCCACACCCCACCCGGCCCCAGGCTGGGGCGGTTGGTGGCGGGGGTGCGGGTCGGGGGTGGGGTGGTGTGCCGGGTCGTCTGTTGGCCTGTTCGGGTGGCTGGTGGCCGGGTGGTGGCGGGGGTGCGGGTCGGGGGTGGGGTGTTTGCGACCCGTTGCCCGGGGTGAGCGGGCCCACTCAGGGCCGGTGGTGGGCGGGCCGGGGGTGTGGTGGGGGTCACCGCCAGGCTGGAATGTCTGGGGGCTGGGGTGTGTTGGACAGGGTTCCGCACAGCCCGGCCGGCCGCCTGCTTGGTGGCCGCCCCCCGGGTGGGGGTGGTGGGAATGAGCGGGCGGGCCTGGGTGTTGTGCAGGGTTCCCCGCGCCCCCGGCTCATGGGGCCCGGCCCGGTCAGGGTCGGGTGGGAATGCCGGGCGGGGTGTGGGGTGTTGAGGATGGTCTCCCCGCGCGGTTGAGCCGCGGGTGAGCGCGCCCCGCATGGCGCGCGGTTTTCCTCTCTTCTTGTCTTTCTTGTTTTCAGGCTTTGCTTTTTCCGATCCGCCGGTGGCGCGCGCCCCGATGCGTGGCTGCGCGCTTCGGTGGCGTCCCTTGTGACCAAGGGAAAGGAGCTTTTCGA
>Ga0310834_100351_pt1 | contig 61058 bp, 46 predicted proteins | sample SM_ome_2_FD_201314 | JGI IMG/M metagenome (GOLD analysis project Ga0310834, IMG submission 201314) | Sorghum-adapted microbial communities enriched on stacked mutant (SM) sorghum from Joint BioEnergy Institute, Emeryville, California... ...
CGGAGAAGGATCTTGGCAGACCTCTTCTACCGAGGGCTCCACGCCGATCTCGAGCACCGTCCGATCTGGATGGCTATGCCCGTGTCGTCGCTACCGCGCCACCATTCCTCGCTGAGATCACCTCACATGGAGTCCAGCCACCCCGGTTACGGTTAGTTATCAGGACAGTCGATACGGGAGTGGCCACGACCTGCTCGACCAGCAGCTCGCACGGGCCGTGATCCACCGTCCCCGGCCCGCCGTCCACGGACGCGCCAGGGCTCGTGATCCTCATCGGCGCGAGCGCATGATTGCCTTGCGTCGGCACCTTGCGGCTGCTCGCCAGGTGGGAGGGCGAGATCGTCGAAGACCGAGACGAGAACTTGACCTTGCCGGCATGGTCGGATTCCCTGGCCCGGGATAATATGTGGGCAATCTCGCACCGGGTGTGAGCAGGAATCGTCGTCGCCGATTTTGCGCAACTACTTACCGTAACATAACAAGACTTAGATCTTTACATACCCTGTTACTGAGAGCGACGTTCTGGAGCCCAAGCACGACCAGAGCGAGTCCGGCCCGAGGCATCGACGACAGGAGGTTTGTCTATCTTGTCGCATTCGACGCGACTGGCGGGAGTTATCAGTATCTAGGGTGAATTGCGCTTCACTGCGGAAGCCACATGCCCCCCGCGTTCCCCGTCCCTACCCCGTCGTAAGGAGCGTCCATGAGGTTCCTTCGTACGTACCGCACGGCAGCGCCCGGCATTGCCGCGATCGCCGCACTGGCCCTGACCATCACCGCATGTGGCGGCTCGGACTCGGGGGAGCCGTCTTCCTCCTCCACTGGCCTGGAGAAAACCAAGATCACCGTCGGCATGCTGCCGATTCAGGATGCCGTCCAGCTCAAAGTCGCCATCGACAAGGGGTACTTCGCGGCCGAGGGCCTCACCGTGGAGATGCAGATGCTGGGCGGTGGGGCAGAGGCCGTACCGAAACTGCAGAGCGGGAACATCGACCTCGCGATCGGCGCCTGGGTGCCGTTCTTCCAGGCCAAGGCGGGTGGCTTCCCGCTGCACATCGTGGCCGACGCCTTCCAGACCGCCTCCGGCACGCACCAGATCATCGTGGCCAAGAACTCGCCGATCCAAAGCGTGCAGGACCTGGTCGGCAAGAAGATAGCCGTCAACGCCAAGCACGGTCTGGCCACCCTGCTGGTGCAGGGCACCCTGGAGCCGCAGGGGGTCAAGCTCGACGAGGACTCCAGCTTCGTCGTGGTCCCCTTCCCGAACATGGAGGCCGCGATCAACAACGGCAGTGTGGATGCCGCGCAATGCGTGGAGCCGTTCTGCACGGTGGCCGAGCAGAACAGCGGAGCCCGGATGATCGCCGACCTGGGCAGCGGCCCGGTCGGTAACTTCCCCGTCGGTGGCTGGGTGTCGACGGAGAGCTGGGCGAAGAAGAACCCGAACACCGAGGCGGCCTTCCAGCGCGCCATCATCAAGGCCCAGAAGGACCTGGCGGACCCGCAGGTGATCGTGCAGACCCTGCCGACCTACACCAAGATCGATGCCAAGACGGCGGCGTCCCTGAAGAACGGCGTCTATCCGACGTCGCTCGACATCGCCCGGCTGCAGAAGGTCGCGGACACGATGCAGCAGTACGGCTACCTCGACAAGCCGATCGATGTGAAGTCCCTGGTGAGTTCGAACTGATGAAGACTCGTGCCGTTCGCGGCGCGGTGGGCGTGGCCGGGGCGGTCGCGGTCATCGAGCTGGTCTCCCGGACCGGGCTCGTCGACGAGACCGCCCTGCCCCCCGCCTCGATCATCGTGGCGCGAGCCGTGGAACAACTCGGCGACGCCGAATTCCGCGACGGCCTCGCCTCGACGCTCGGGGCGTGGGCCGGCGGGATGCTGATCGCCATCGGGGTGGCGGTGCCGCTCGGTCTCGCCCTCGGCTCCATCCGCTGGCTGGGCGACGCCAGCCGGGTCGTGGTGGAACTGATGCGCCCCATCCCGTCGGTCGCGCTGATTCCCCTCGCGATCGTCATCTTCGCCTCGACGACGAACGTGAAGATGTCTCTGATCGTGTACGCGGGCACCTGGCCGATCCTGATCAACACGCTGTACGCCCTGCGCGAGGTGGATCCGCTGGCCAAGGACACCCTGCGCAGCTTCGGGTTCGGTCGGCTGGCGGTGCTGTGGCGGGTCACCATGCCGAGCGCGGCTCCCTTCGTGACCACCGGCATCCGCATCTCGGCCTCCGTCGGGCTCATCGTGGTGATCAGTGCGGAGCTGTTCGCCGGTGGCGGTGGGCTCGGCACCTACCTGTCGAGGACGCAGAGCGGCGGCGGGCGCACCGACCTGTTGCTCGCGGGCGCCCTGTGGGCCGGGCTGATCGGCCTGGTCATCAACGTGGTGCTGGTGTGGGCGGAGCGCAAGGCGTTCCGGTGGCACTCGGCCCGGATTGAGGGGCGGGCATGACCGTACTGCGGACCGCACTTCGATACGTGGGCTGGGCGTTGAGCCGGATCTGGCTGGTCATCGGGCTCCTGGTCCTGTGGGAGCTGCTGACGCGCTCCCGCGAGGACCCGTTCTTCCCGCCGCCGTCGGAGATCGTGCCGGAGCTGCGGGAGATCTGGTTCTCCGGCCCGGCTGACCACTTCTTCCTCACGAGCAAGGCCATCAACGACTTCACGCCGAGCCTGGCGCACATCTTCGTCGGATGGCTCGCCGCGTCCTTCTTCGGGATCGTGCTGGGCGTGGCCGTGGGACGATCACGGGCCATCTCGGAGTACCTCAACCCGCTGATCGAGTTCGGCCGCGCCATCCCGCCCCCCACTCTGATCCCGTTCTTCATCATCGTGTTCAAGATCGCGGATCCGATGTACATCGCGGTGATCATCTTCGGGGTCATCTGGCCGGTGCTGCTCAACACCATCGACGGGGCACGTACGGTCGATTCGGTGCAGCTCGATACGGCGAAGGTCTTCGGGATCACCGGTTGGCAGCGGCTCTGGAAGGTGATCCTGCCCGCCGCGTCGCCCAAGATCTTCGCCGGGTTGCGGCTGAGCCTGTCCCTGGCCGTGATTCTCATGGTCATTTCGGAGCTGATCGGCGCCGCCTCCGGGATCGGCGAGCACCTTGTCAATGCCCAGCAAAGCTTCCAGCTGCCCTCGATGTGGGCCGGGATCCTGCTGCTCAGCATCCTCGGTCTGCTGCTCAACGGGGTGTTCGTGCTGGTCGAGCGGCGCGTACTCTCCTGGCACCGGGGTGCGCAGAGGCTCGAAAGCTGAACGGCTCGCAAAGGAACGGTTCTCTTGCTTGAGATCAAGAATCTGACCCACGTATACGGCGACGGCTTCAAGGCGCTGGACGACATCAGCCTCCGCGTCGACGCGGGAGAGCTCGTCAGCATCGTCGGCCCGTCCGGGTGCGGCAAGTCGACGCTGATGCGCTGCATCGCGGGCCTGCAGCGCCCAACCAGTGGCGAGATCGTGATGGACGGCAACCGGCTGGAGGGGGTGCCGGACAACCTGGCGGTCGTGTTCCAGGACTACAGCAGGTCGCTGTATCCCTGGCTCACCGTACGCGACAACGTCGCGCTCCCGCTGCGCCGCCGTGGGCTCAGCCGTGCGGAACGCCGCCGCGAGGCGATGCTGGCGCTCGAGTCGGTGGGGCTCGTCGACGCCGCGCAGAAGTACCCGTGGCAGTTGTCCGGCGGCATGCAGCAGCGCGTGGCCATCGCCCGGGCGCTGGCCTACAAGCCCAGGCTGATGTTGATGGACGAGCCGTTCGGCTCGGTCGACGCGCAGACGCGGGAGGACCTCGAGGACCTGCTGCTGCGCGTGCGCGGCCACGACGACATGACCATCCTGCTGGTCACCCATGACATCGACGAGAGCGTCTACGTCGGCGACCGCGTCGTGGTGCTGACCCGGTCACCCGGCCATGTCTGCGCGGACCTGCCGGTTGACCTGCCCGCCGAACGCGACCAGGTCGGGACCAGGGAGCTGCCCGCGTTCGTGCACCTGCGCGCCGAGGTCGGCCGGTTGATCCGCGGCGACACGCGGTCTGCGCAGCAGGGCTCGGACAGAGTCGCCAGCCGATCGTGAGAGGCCGCCGGGGCGGGGACGGTACGGCTTGTCGTCACCCGCCGGCGGGTTTGCGGGCGAAGACGCGTTCGACGATGCCGGCCTTGAGCCGTTCGGTCTGCACGATCTCGAAGCCGGCAGCCTGGACGAGGGGCAGTTGGCGGCGCGTGAAGTGTTCGCCCGCGGCGCGGATGGTGAGGCGTTCGACCAGCCATTGCACGGCGTAGATCGGCGGCCAGGTGCTGCCGACGTGATCGAGCAGCAGGAGCCGTCCGCCGGGGACCAGTACCCGCTTCATTTCCCCGATCGCCGTGGCCGGGTCTGGGATCGCGCACAGCGACAGTGAGCACACGACGGTGTCGAACGAGGCGTCGGTGAACGGCAGGTGTGCGGCGTCGCCCTCCCGCAGGTCGGCGTCGCGGCCGAGGTCGGCCGCCCGGGCCCGGGCGACGGCGAGCATCGCCGGGCTCAGTTCGATTCCAGTGATCGTGACGTCGTCCGGGTAGTGGGGCAGGTTGAGGCCGGTGCCGATGGCCACCTCCAGGACCCGGCCCTCGACCCGGGCACCGAGCCACTCCCGCCCACCACGGAACAGAGTCCTGTCCAGGAAGGCGACCTGGTCGTCATAGTTCGCGGCCTGCTTGTCCCACACGCGCCGCTGCCGCGCGGTGAGGGTCTCATCCGTCTTGCGGGTACTGCCGGTCACTGTCGTGATCCTTCCGACCGTCGGTACGGGGAGGGGAGCAGTCCACATCAGACGCGGCGCTGGCGGCGTCGGCGATGGCCCCATGGTCGCTTACCGCACCCGGCGGCGACCATAGGGGCGGCCGGAGAAGAAGTGTGAAGCTCCGAAGTCTGCCCCCGAGGGCTCCCCAGAGTGGGATTCGGGCCAGTCTCCACCTCCGGGAGACCGGCCCTGACCTGGTGTCTTGTTCTGTCGGGGTGGCCGGATTTGAACCGACGACCTCTTCGTCCCGAACGAAGCGCGCTACCAAACTGCGCCACACCCCGAGCGTGCCGAGCAATACTAGCTGACTCGCCTCGGCGCGCAACCAAGGTATCCCACCCAATGACGATCAGCGCGGGATGAGGGTGAGGATCGACGCCTCCGGCGGGCAGGCGAACCGGACCGGGGCCGTCGGGTGAGTGCCCAGCCCCGCCGACACGTGCAGCCAGGCGTTCGAGCCCGGCCACCGGTGCAGGCCCTTGGCCATCCGCCGGTCCAGGCCGCAGTTGGTCACGAGGGCGCCGACGCCCGGGACGCAGACCTGGCCGCCGTGCGTGTGGCCGGCCAGCAGCAGGTCGAACCCGTCGGCCGCCATCCGATCCAGCAGTGCGGGCTCCGGCGAATGGGTCAGCGCCAGGTGAAGGTCGGCGGCGGGGTCGACCGAACCAGCCACCGAGGGGTAGTCGTCGCGACCGATGTGCGGATCGTCGACTCCGACGGCCTCGATCGTCCGCCCGCCGGCCTTGAGAAGGCTGCGGGCATTGTTGAGGTCCGTCCAGCCGGCTCCGGTCAGCACCTCGCGCAGGTCCTCGTACGGCAGGGCCACGCCCTGCACGCCGCGCGGCTCGTTGTCCCGGCGGAAGTAGCCGAACGGGTTCTTCCAGACCGGCCCGTTGTAGTCGTTCGATCCGAAGACGAACGCGCCGGGATAGTCGAGCAGGGGCTGCAGGGCGCGCAGGGCCGCTGGTACGGCCTCGACGTGCGCCAGGTTGTCGCCTGTGACGACGACCAGGTCCGGGTCGGTGGCGGCGAGCGCGGCCACCCATTCCTGCTTGCGCCGCTGGCCGGGCGTCATGTGCAGGTCGGACAGGTGCAGGATCCGCAGGGGCTCCGCGTCTGTGGCCAGCACCGGCACGACGTACCGGCGCAGCGTGAACAGGTTCCGTTCGACCAGCGAGGCGTAGGCGAGGGTGGCGGCACCGAGCACCGCGGTGCCCGCCGCGATCCTGGCCACCCGTGCGGAGTTAGGCATGCCGACCAGGGTAGTGAGGGCTGCCGAGAGCGGCGCTCAGTTGTCCCGGCAGACTGGCGGACAGAGGGTTACGCCGCGACTGGGCTTCGTCGGACCAGGGCCCGGGGGAGGGGCGCCGGGGCCGCTGCTCACGTAGACCACCACGATGCCGCCCTTCACCGTGCGGCCGCTCGGGTCGGTCCGGGCGACGGTCCCGGCCGGGCAGTTGGACCGTTCAGGGTTGGAGCTGACCTCGGGGTCGAAGCCGGCGCCGCGCAGCCGCGCCCGGGCATCGTCGACCGGCTTGCACGTGACGTCGGGAATGCTCCGCTGGTCACCGAATGCCAGCTTCTCCGGCGGTGGGGCGAATTCCTCTGCCGGCAGGTCCCGTACCGCGTCCGCCAGCGTCTCGTAGACGGCCTTGTTGACCACTTGCCCGTGGATGTCGCGACCGCCGACGTTCTGCCGCAGCTGGGTGGTCTGCGCCCAGTCCGGATCGGCGAGGATGCCACCCACCACCACCTGCTTGGTGCCGGCCACGAAGGCCGCGGTCCGGTTGGAGTCGGTGGTGCCGGACTTGCCGAAGACCGGCTTCTTGACAATGCCGTGGACGTTGGCCGCGGTCCCGCCGTTGCACTTGCCGAACGCGGACTGGTCGCCGACCGGGCACCGGGCCGCGTCCACCGCCGCGCGCGCGACGTCCTTGTCGATCGCCTGGTGGCAGCTCGGGTTGGCGACGTCCAGCTTCTGGTTGGTGAAGGTGTCCAGGATCTCCCGAACCGGGGTCGGCGAGCAGTACTTCCCGTCCGCGGCGATGGTCGCGTACGCGTTGGCCAAATCAAGCGGGGTGGTCTGCGAGACGCCCAGAGTGAACGCGCCCCAGCCGTGCGCGGCCTGCTTGCTGCCGGCGTACTGGGCGTCGAGGCTGGACCGGAACTGAATACCGAGCCGCTTGGCCACGTCGACCGCCTTCTCCGGGCCGACCCGTTCCTCGAGCGGGACGAAGTACGTGTTGACGGACCGGCCGAAGCCCGTCCACATGTTGCGCGGACCCCTCATCCAGCTCGGGTTGGCGTTCTCGACGCAGTAGAAGTGGCCGCACGAGGCGGGCCCGCCCTCTTCCACGGGGATCCTGGAGACGTACCTGTCCTGCGCGTTGATGGTGTACGACAGCGGGTAGCCGTTCTCCAGAGCCGCGATCATCGTGAACAGCTTGAACGTGGAGCCGGCCTGGTAGCCGTCGACGTCGCCACCGCCGGTCAGCAGCGGGTTGGTGGTGTTCGGCCGGCTGCCGCGCACTCCCTTCGACCGCTTCTTCGGGTCGGAGGACAACTTGTTCTGCGGGTTGGTCCGGCTGTCCAGCTTGAAGTGGCGGTTGACCGCCAGCGCCTGGACCCGGCCCGTGCCTGGTTCGACCGCCGCCACCATCAGCGCGTCCGGGTTGTCGGCCTTGACGATCTTGTCGATATGCTTCTGCGCCGCGGCCTGTATCTTCAGGTCGAGCGAGGTGATGATCTTGTAGCCGCCGCTCTTCAGCCGCCGCTCGCGGTCGTAGCTGTTGGCCCCGAAGGTCTCCTGCTCCAGCCACCAGCGGGTCAGGTAGTCGCAGAAGAAGCCCCACTTCGGCGCGGTGAGCTGGGAGGTGCACCCGTTCGGGGCGCGCTTGCCGGAGACCTTGATCTCGGTCTGCTTCGCCGCGTCCGCCTCGGCCCGGGAGATCGCGCCGGTCTTGGCCATCTGGTCGATGACCCAGTTGCGCCGGTCCAGCGCGTCGGGCCTCTTGGCCGGATCGGTGGGGTCGAACGCGCTGGGCGCCTTGACCAGGCCGGCCAGCAGCGCGGCCTCGGGGACGGTCAGGTCCTTCGGCGGCTTGTTGAAGTAGACCTGGCTGGCGGCGAAGACGCCGTACGCGCCGTTGCCGAACGGCGCGATGTTCAGGTACCGCTCCAGGATCTGCTGCTTGGTGAGCCGCTTCTCCACCGCCATCGCGTACCGGATCTCACGCAGCTTGCGCGCGTTGGTGTCCTCGGTCGCGTCGACGACCTCCTGCGGGGTCCGGGCCGAGTAGGAGATGGCCATCCGGACGTACTGCATGGTGAGCGTGGAGGCACCCTGCTCGGTCTCGCCGGCGTTGTGGTTGGCCACGAACGCGCGGGCGATGCCTTTGAGGTCGACGCCGTTGTGGTGGAAGAAGTTCTGGTCCTCGGCCGCGATGATCGCCTTCTGCATATTGTCCGACATCTGGTCCAGCGGTATGTCCCGCCGGTTCTCGTCGTACAGCATCGCGATCAACGTCTTGCCGTCGGAAGCGTACGCGTAGCTGATCTGCGGTGAGCGCTGCACAGTCAACTCGGTCGGCAGCTTGTCGAACGTCTCCGCACCGGCCTTGGCGGCCAGGCCGGATATCGCCGCCGCGGGAAAGGCGGCCGCCGCCACCACGACCCCGGCGAGGAGACCGCAGATCAACAGCGACGAAGCGTTGGTCAACAGGCCATGGTCGCGTCTGCGCATCCACTTCACCGCCTCAGGGTACGTGAAGTCGAAACCAGTTGCGTCCCGGAGAGTTGCCGAAGTCGCTGCGCGCCGGGCTCCGATGTGGTAACGCGCGTGCCCCCGGCATCTGGTTGCTCAGCGCGCCCCCGGCATCTGGTTGCTCAGCGTGGTCAGACGTGTATGGAACTGGGTTGCATATTGCCGCCAGCGCTGGGTATGCGGCCCCGCGGCGCTTTCACCGACGATTCGCTATTACGAAGCGTAATCGCGTGCGAGCAAAGTGTCGTTTCAGGGGTTTATCGGGCAACAACGTGTAGTTACCCAGCTACTGGGCACGATCCGGCGGGTTCAACGTATCGCCGCCGGTGGTCCCAGAACGTAGGTGGCCACTGGCTGGCCGGGGCATTTGCAAGGGGGTATGTGAACAGTGGGGATGATCGCAGATTGGCCCAGCATGGCGGCGTGCCGCGGCGGCGACCCGGACGCACTCTTCGTCCAGGGCGCCGAACAGAACGTCGCGAAGCGGATCTGCCGTAGTTGTCCCGTGCGGTACGAGTGCCTGGCCGACGCGCTTGACAACCGCATCGAGTTCGGCGTGTGGGGCGGCATGACCGAACGAGAGCGCCGGGCACTGCTGCGCCGGCATCCTCAGGTGGCGAACTGGCGGAAGGCCTTCGAGGCCGCCATGCGCTCCACCGCTGAGAAGGAGAAAGAGCTGGTCACGGCCGGCTGAGTGGGCGTGCGAGCGCCGCACCGATAGTGCGCAGCCCGTCGATGTCGTGGACGTCGGCGGGCTGCGCAGGTACTTCGGCCACCGGCACCTCGGGAAAGTCGCGGGTGAACCGGCCCGCCACCCGCTTCTCCCGTACGCCCTGGTCGACCAGGCCCGCGTGGATCCGCAACACCTCGGCGGTGCTGTCGTGCTCACCGGCCTGGTCCAGGGCCGCGGCCGCGGCGAGGCTGCGCGCCGCGGACAGCTGGGGCAGTTGCGTGCGGTGGACCCGGTTGAGCACCAGCCCGGCGAGCGGCATCCGGTCCTGGCGCAGCCGGCCGGCGAAGTAGGCGGCCTCCCGGATCGCGTCCGGCTCCGGCGCCGCGACCAGCAGGAACGCCGTTTCCCGGTCCTGCAGGACGCGGTAGGTCTGTTCCGCGCGCTCCCGGAAGCCGCCGAACATCGAGTCGAGCGCGGCCACGAAGCCGGACAGGTCGCTGAGCAGCTGGGCGCCGAGCACCTTCTGCACCGCCCGGGAGAAGACTCCGAACGAGGCCGTCACCAGGTTGAACATGCTGCGCCCGCCGGCCCGCGCCGGAGCGAGCAGCAGCCGCAGCATCCGGCCGTCCAAGAAGCGCGCCAGCCGGGCCGGCGCGTCCAGGAAGTCCAGGGCGGAGCGGGACGGCGGGGTGTCCACGACGATCAGGTCCCACGTGTCGCGGGCGCGCAGCTGCCCCAGCTTCTCCATCGCCATGTACTCCTGCGTGCCGGCGAAGGTGGAGCTCATGGCCTGGTAGAACGGGTTGTTGAAGATCTCTTCGGCCTTCACCGGGTCGGTGTGCGCCAGCACCACCTCGTCGAAGGTCCGCTTCATGTCCAGCATCATGGCGTGCAGTTCGCCACCGCCGGCCGCGTCCACGCTTTTGACCAGCCGGGGGGTGTTGTCCAGCTCGGTCAGCCCGAGCGCCTGGGCCAGCCGGCGGGCCGGGTCGATGGTGAGCACGACCGTGCGGCGCCCGTGCTGCTCGGCGGCGCGCAGCGCCAGCGCCGCGGCCGTGGTGGTCTTGCCGACCCCGCCGGCGCCGCAACAGACGACGATCCGGACATCTCGATCGGCCAGGATCGAGTCGACGTCCAGCACCGGCGCCTGGAGATCGGAAGCCACGCAGCGAGCGTATCCGGGTGGTGGCCGCCGAACCGCCGCGCCGCCGATGAGGTCGTGGTCACCACTGGAGGAGACCGCCGCCGGGCCCGGTCATTCGGCGGCCAGCAGGGTCGCCGCGAGGGTGTCGAGACCGGCGCGGGTCACCCCGTCGGGCAGCAGCGGCAGCTCGACGATCGGCCGGCCCAGCTCGTCCAGCTCGGCGCGCAGCGACTGCTCCACCTTCTGCCGCGTCAGGTACGCCTTCGCTTCGGCCTGCAACCCCGCCACCGCCTCCCGGTCCGTGGTCAACCCGGCCGCGGCCAGGCCCCGGCGCAGCTCGGCCTGGGTGATGCGCCCCGCGGTGAGCAGCGGCGGCCGGGCCGCGTTGACGATCACCCGGCCGATCGGCAGGCCGGCCGCGGCCAGGTCACCGATCGCGTCGATGGTTTCCTGGACGGGCATCTCCTCCAGCAGGGTCACCACGTGGATCGCCGTCATCGGGGAGCGCAGGAAGGCGGCCACACCCTCGCTCTGTGTCTTGATCGGCCCCACCTTGGCCAGCCGGGCGGTCTCCGCCGTGACGTTCAGGAACCGGGTGATCCGGCCGGTGGGCGGTGCGTCGAGCACCACCGCCTGGTAGATCCGGCGGCCGTCCACGGTACGGGTGGTCGCCTCCTTGACCTTGCCGGTGAGCAGGACGTCCCGCAGCCCCGGCGCGATCGTGGTGGCGAAGTCGATCGCCCCGAGCTTGCGCAGCACCCGCCCGGCGCGGCCCAGCCGGTAGAACAGGTCCAGGTACTCCAGCAGGGCCTCCTCGGGGTCGACCGCGAGCGCCCGTACCTCGCCGCCGTCCGCCGCGGCCGCGATCGGCCGCTCCTGGTAGGGCAGCGGGGGGATCTCGAACAGCTGGGCGATGCCCTGCCGCCCCTCCACCTCGACCAGCAGGGTCCGTCGCCCGCCGGTAGCCAGGGCGAGGGCGAGGGCGGCCGCGACCGTGGTCTTGCCGACACCGCCCTTGCCGGTCACCACGTGCAGGCGGGCCGGCCAGAACGGGTTGACCTGGTTCACGTCGCGCTCCCCCTCGCAGCCATCAGTCTCATCCTCCACCCTTCCCGCGCCACCGCCGGCCCGGGGCGGGGTGCTGTCGCCCACGCCTTTAGGCTGTTGCCCAGCCTTAGGCTGTGCCCGTCGCATCCGCCACATCGGGAGCACAACGCCATGCAGAAGTGGGAGTACGCCACCGTGCCGCTGCTGGTCCACGCGACCAAGCAGATCCTCGACAACTGGGGTGAGGACGGCTGGGAGCTCGTCGCCGTCGTCCCGGGTCCCAACCCGGAGCAGCTCGTCGCGTACCTCAAGCGACCGAAGGCGGCCTCATGAACAACCCCCATGCGAAGCTCGCCGAGCTGGGCCTGACCCTGCCCGAGGTTTCCGCCCCCGCCGGCGCCTACGTGCCGGCTGTGCAGTCGGGCAGGCACGTGTACGTCTCCGGCCAGATCCCGATCGCCGACGGCAAGCTGCTCGCCACCGGCAAGGTGGGTGCCGGAGTCTCCCCGGAGCACGCCAAGGACCTGGCCCAGCGGTGCGCGCTGAACGCGCTCGCCGCGATCGACTCGCTGGTCGGCCTGGAGAACGTGACCAAGGTGGTCAAGGTGGTCGGCTTCGTGGCCTCGGCCGAGGGGTTCGACGGCCAGCCCGAGGTGGTCAACGGCGCCTCGGAGCTGTTCGTCGCGGTCTTCGGCGAGGCGGGCCGGCACGCCCGCAGCGCGGTCGGCGTGGCCGAGTTGCCGCGCGGCGTGCCGGTCGAGGTCGAGTGCATCGTCGAGGTCGCCGACGGCGTGGCGAACGCCTGAGTCCGGTAACTCGGTAGTCCGGTAACTCGGTCGCCAACCCGGCGCGGAGCCGTACGATCGTTACCCATGGCGGGGATACTGCGGGCGGTGCCGTGACCGTGCCGCCGGCGGCGCTCGCGGACCAGCTGCCGCCGTGGGCGAGTCTGGTCCGGGCGCCGAACCCGGGTCCGATGACGCTGGACGGCACGAACACCTGGGTGCTGCGCGCGCCCGGGGCGGACCACGCCGTCGTCGTCGACCCCGGGCCCCTGCATGAAGGCCACCTGCGCGCGATCGCTGAACACCGGCCGGTACGGTTCATCGTCGCCACCCACGGGCACAGCGACCACGTGGAAGGACTTCCCCGGCTGCGTGAGCTGTGCCCGGAGGCCGAGGTGGTGGCACCCAGCGACGGGCGGGAGCTCGCCGCCGCCGGGTTGGTCATCCGGCAGGTGGCCACGCCCGGCCACACCGCCGACTCGTACTGCCTGGTCGTCTCGCTCGCCGACGGCAGCCACCCGGCGGTGCTCACCGGCGACACGATCCTCGGCCGCGGCACCACGGTGGTCGCTTGGCCGGACGGCAACCTCTCCGCCTATCTGGCCAGCCTGCGCGGCCTCGCCGACCTGGCCACCGGCCAGGAGGTCGGGGTCGGGCAGGCTGTGCCGGTGCTGCCCGGACACGGGCCGGCGCTGGCCGACTGCGCCGCCGCGGCCCGGTTCTACCTCGCACACCGCCGGGCCCGCCTGGACCAGGTGCGATCCGCGGTGGCTGCGGGCGCCCGCACGCCGGCGGAGGTGGTGGCCGCGGTCTACCAGGACGTGGACCGGGCGCTCTGGCCGGCGGCCGAGCAGTCGGTGCGGGCCCAGCTGGACTACCTGGCCCAGGAGGCTGACCTGGGCGTCGGAGAAACGGCCGAGCGTGGGCACTGGCGGGAATCATCCGCGGGTCCTGTGGGGTTGGACACACCGTGACCTGCCCGGTGTGCGGAACTGTCGCCGTCCCCGGTGCGCGGTTCTGCCACAACTGCGGTGCCGCGCTCCCGGCGGCGGCCGGCTTGCCGGCGACCGAGCGGCGGGTGGTGACCGTCCTCTTCGGCGACCTGTCCGACTTCACCGCCTGGGCCGAGGACCTCGACCCGGAGCGGGTCGGCGCGGTCACCGACCGCGTGCTGGCCGCGCTGGCCGGTGCGGTCAAGACCTTCGGCGGGCACGTCGACAAGCTCACCGGCGACGGGATCATGGCCGTCTTCGGCGCTCCCGTCGCGCACGAGGACGACGCCGAACGCGCGGTGCGGGCGGCGCTGTCCATGCAGCGGGCGGTCCGCCGGGTGCTCGACGACGAGCGTGGCGGCGGCGCCCCGCTCGGCCTGCGGGTCGGTCTGAACACCGGAGAGGTCGTGGCGGGCATCCAGGCCGCCATCGAGTACACGGTCATCGGCGACACCGTGAACACGGCCGCCCGGCTCGCGGACGCCGCCGCGATCGGGGCGGTCTACGCCGGGGCCACCACCTGGGCCGCCTCCCGGCACGTCGCCTCCTGGCGGCAGCTGCGCCCGCTGCGGCTGAAGGGCAAGCGTGAGCCGGTCGAGGCGTACGAGCTGCTCGGCCTGCACGACGCGCCCGGCACCCGGTCCGGGCTGGGCGACGAGGCGCCGTTCGTCGGCCGCGAGGCCGAGCTGGGCCGGATCGCCGGCCGGCTCGCCGAGGTGATCGACCGGGGCGAGCCGCGGGTGCTGGTGATGACCGCCGAGGCGGGCATCGGCAAGAGCCGGTTCGCCGCCGAGGTGGAGCGGCTCGCCGCCGGGTACAACGTGGGGCCCGGCCGGTACGCCGCGCGCACCGGCGCACGGGTGCTGTCGGTGCACTGTGCCGCCTTCGGCGAACGCCGCCGGCTGGCGCCGCTGGCCGACCTGGTGCGCACCGCGATCGGCCTGCCGCCGGATACCGCGTCCGCGGCCACCCGGCAGGTGGTGGAGGAGCGGCTGCGTCGGCTGGGCCAGCGGCTCGCCCGCACCGGGGCGAGCCGCGACGGTGCCCCGTCCACCGTCCCGGCCAACCCGCCGTTCGCCGTGGACCAGCTGCTGCCCCTGCTCGGATACGGCGAGCTGCCGACGAACGGGCGGGACGCGAATGCGGGCGGGCGGGTACTGGACGGCCCCGAGTGGTCCTCGGCCGCGTCGGCCGCGAGCAACTCGGCGGAGGCGCTGCCCGGTGCCGTCGCCGACCTGCTCAACGCCCTGGCCCGGGAGGCTCCGCTGCTGGTCGTCGTGGACGACCTGCACGACGCGACGGTGGAGACCGTCGACGCGCTGGGCGCCACGCTGTCCCGGCTCACCGGCCCGGTGCTGGTGCTGCTGCTGGGCCGGCCCGAGCTGGTGCGCACCGCGGGGGTGCTGACCCGGCTCGCCGACGCCGAGGTGCTGGCCCTGCCGCCGCTGCGCGGCGCGGACGCGGCCCGGCTGCTCACCGCGTACCTGCGCGGCGGCCGGCTGCCCCAGGCCGACGAGGACCAGCTCCTCGCCACCGCCCAGGGCAACCCGTTCTACCTGGCCGAGCTGGTCACCCTGTTGATCGAGCGCGGCGCCCTGACCACCGCCGGCGAGGGCACCTGGCCACCCGGGGCACGGGCCGAGGCGGCCCGATGGCGGCTCGCCCCGGGCTCGCTGTCCAGCCGGCTGCTCTCCCGGGACCTGGCCGCGGTGCTCGCCGCCCGCATCGACGCGCTCCCCGGCGACGCCCGTAGCGTGTTGCGGGACGCCGCGATCATCGGGGACACCGTCCCGGAAGCCGCGCTGGAGGCGCTGTACGAACGCGGCGCCGGGCGCACCGGCCGGCCGGCCGCGGTGGTCGCCGTCGAGCTGGACCGGGCCATCGACGAGCTGCTGCACCGCCGAATGCTGCGCCGGGTGCGCGGCGGCTACGCCTTCGCCACCCCGCTGATGCGGGAGGCCGCGTACGCCGGTATCGGGCGGGCCGACCTGGCCGACCGGCATGCGTTCCTCGCCCGCTGGGCGGCCGACCTGGTGGACCCGCCCGCCGCAAGCGGCACGGCGATCCCGGCGACCGGCACGGTGGTGGCCGGCCGCGGGCCGATCTCGGCGGCGCTGACCAGGACCGCCGGCAGCGGGCTCGGCAATGGCGCCGGCACGCCGGGGTTCGCCGGAGCGGGCACCGGCGCTTTCGCCCCCGGCGGCGCCGGCATGAGCCTGGAGGCGCTGGACGCGTTCATCGCCGAGCACGCGGAACGGGCGGTGGCCCTGGCCGACTCGGTGCGGCTGCGCGCCGACGCCGGTCCCCGCAGCGTCGCCCCGCTGGGCGTTGCCGCGCTGGTCCGGGCGGCCCGGCGGGCGCTGGCGAACGGCGAGCCGGACCTCGCGGTGGAGTACTTCGAACGGGCGGCCCCGCTGGCCGGCGAGGCGCTGCCCGTCGCCGACCGGCTGGTGCACGCCGAGGCGCTGGTGCAGAACGGCCGGCTGGCCGAGGCGCTGGGCCACGCGGAGAAGATCAGCGCCAACGCGGGCGATGACGCCGCCGCCCGGGCCGGCGCGCTGCTGATCGCCGGCCGGGCGCACCGGATGCTGGGCGACGCGGCGCGGGCCAACCTGGCCTGGCAGGAGGCGCTGCAGGTGGCCACCGAGGCGGGCCTGCTCAAGCAGCGCGCGCAGGCGCTGCGCCGGCTGGGCATGGCCGACTTCCTGGCTGGCCGGATGAACGAGGCGAGCAGCCGGTTCGCCGCCGCCTACCAGGTCGCGCTGGAGGCCGGCGACCGGCGCAGCCAGGCGTTCTCCCTGCAGAACCTGGCCTGGGTGACCACCACCCGTGGCGACTTCGCCGGCACCGACGCGGCGCTGGGCCGGGCCGCGCGGCTCTTCGCCGAGCTGGGCGACCCGGTCGGCCGGGCCTGGATCCGCGGCACCACGTCGTTCGCCCGGCTGCTGGCCGGGCGGCTGGCCGAGGCGCGCCGGCTGGCCCTGGCGTTCCTGCCGTTCGGCGAGCGGGTGGGCGAGGCGTGGGCGGTCGGCACGCTGCGCGCGGTGGAGGCGTTCGCCGCGGCCGAGCTGGGCGACCTGGCCGAGGCCGACCGGGAGGCCCGCCGGGCGTACCGGGACTTCGTCGCCGCGGCGGACGACTGGGGCCGCGGCTTCGCCCTGGTCGTCCGCGGGGTGGTGGCGCGCGGCCTGGGCGAGCCCGACCACGCCGCGGACCTGCTGACCGACGCGCTCGGCTACGGCGAGCGCACCGGGCACCCGTTGCTGCTGGGCCTGGCCGGTACCATCCGCGGCTTCGTCGAGCTGGACCGCGGCGACCCGGTGGCCGCCGAGGCCGATGCCCGCGCGGTGCTGGCCATGACCGAGCCGCGGCACGCCCTGGAGGCGGCCCAGATCGGCCCCCGGGTGCTGCTCGCCTCCGCGCGGCTGGCCCAGGGCGACTCGGCCGGCGCGGTACGCCTGCTGGCCCCGCTCGCCGCGGCCCGGCACGGGCCGTCGCTGCTGTTCCCGCGGCGGCAGGCGGTCGCCACGTACGCCTCGGCGCTGCTGGCCGCGGGCCGGATCGAGGAGGCGGTGGAGTGGGCCGAGCAGGCTCAGCGCATGCCGACCGAGGACATCCGGAGCCGGGTGATCACGGCCCGGGTGCTGGCGGAGGTGTACGCCGCGGCGGGCCAGCCGGATCAGGCACGCTGCGCGGCGCTGGAGGCGCAGCAGCTCGCGTACGGCACGGAGCAGGCCAGCGAGCGGGCCGCCGTCCGGGCCGTCCTCGAAGCCGTATCGGTGCAGCCGCCGGTGCCCGCCGCACCGCCGGACCAGCCGGCCGGCTCCCCGGCCTCGGCCTCCCCGGCCGCTCCGGCCTGACTTGCATGGCCGGCGCCGGGGGCGCGGGCCGGGCGAGCGCAGGGCGGATTGCCGTACCTGTATGACAGTGACGTGTTCCGGTCACCGGACGGCAGGCATGCTGGCGTACCTTCTTATCCGTGACGGGCCCCCCTAGCCGCCTCCCGCCGCCCGCCGTTCCGGGCCTGAGCGGGCTGAGCGTGCTGGCCCGCGGCGGTTATGCGACGGTCTACCGGGCCGTGCAGGAATCGGTGGGCCGCGAGGTGGCGGTCAAGGTGGAGAACCGCGCCCTGGACAACGAGCGCGACCGGCGCCGGTTCGTGCGGGAGGCGCGCGCCGCCGGGCGGATGTCCGGCCACCCCCACGTGGTCGATCTCTTCGACTGCGGGACGACCAGCCAGGGCCACCCGTACCTGATCATGGAGCTGTGCGACGGCTCCTACGCCGAACGGATGCGCCAGCGCCCGCTGAGCGCGGCGGAGGCCCGCGACGTCGGGGTGAAGGTGGCCGACGCGCTCGCCGACTCGCACCACCTGGGCGTGCTGCACCGCGACGTCAAGCCGGCGAACATCCTGCTCACCCGGTTCGGCGAGCCCGCGCTGGCGGACTTCGGGCTGGCCGTGCTCGCCGAGGCGCGCGACCCCTCGATCACGCTGGAGGTGCTCACCCCGGCGTATGCGGCGCCCGAGATGTTCCAGCACGGCGCCCCCTCGCCCGCGGTCGACGTGTACGCCCTGTGCGCCACGCTCTACGCGGTCATGCACGGGAAGCCGCCCCGCTGGCGGGACGACCACGAGCTGGGCCTGTTGACGCTGATGGAGCTGTTCACCCAGCCGGTCCCGGACATCCCCGGGGTACCGCCGGCGCTGATGGAGGTGTTGCGCGCCGGCATGGCGTACGACCCCGCGCAGCGGCCGAGCGCGGCGCAGCTGCGGGACTGGCTCACCGCAGTCCCGCTCGACGCGGGCACCGGCAGCGCGGTTTTCCCGGTCTCGCCCCGGGCGTCGTACCACCCCTGGCCGTCCCGTACGCCGCCCTCCCCGATCGGGTCAGAGGCGGGCGCGGCCGGCACGTCGCCGGCCGGCGCTCCCGCATCGCCGGTCTCCTCGGCGCCGTCGGACGCGCCGACGCAACCGGTCCGGTCGGCGCCGCCGGTCCGGTCGGCCCCACTGGTGCCGGGCGGTGACGAGACCACCGAGCTGCTCCCGGACGGCACCCCGACCGTGCCCCAGGCCCGGCGACGTGGGCTGTTCGGCAAGCTGATGCGCGGTGAGTCCGGCCAGCCGGGGTCACCGGCGGTGATCAGGTCGCCGGGGGACGGCGACCGGTAGCCCGGGTCCGCTCAGCGGGCGACGAAGATGTACTCGGCGGCGGCGCGGCGCAGCGCCGAGACGTGCGTGCCGAACGAGTACGTGTGCCCGATCGTGTGGACGGACACCTCCCGCTTCACCTCGCGCAGGAGGCGCTCGATGGTGGCCGCGTCGGGCACCGCGTTGGACGAGTAGGACAGCACGATCGTGGAGTCGGCGAACTGCCGGAATGTGCGCCGGAGCGCGTCGGCGGCCGAATGCTTGTAGGAGAACGGCGTGTAGCGCTTGGCGAGCTTCTTCGTCTTGGTGTGGTGCAGGATCGTCTGCTCCCGCCAGTAGACCGCCAGGCCCTCGAGGAAGTGGTACCGCTTGATGTAGCAGTTGTCGTCCCGCGGCGGGGCATAGGGCGGATCCAGGTAGACCAGGTCGTGCGGCTCGGCCGGCAGGTCGAAGACGTCGCCGCAGATGGACACGCAGTGCCGGCCGCTGTCGAAGACCGCACGGTTGTAGTCCTCGGCCGCCTGCCGGAAGTGCTCGCGCAGGCTCAGCCGCAGGTCCCTGCGCCCGTCGTCGTACCGCTGGTCGGTGACGGTGAAGACGCCGCGCGGCTGGCGCCGGGCCGCGGCGAGCACCAGGGCGGCGACGGCGAGGTCCCGTTTCGGCCCGGAGAGCCGGTCGATGTGCGACCAGGCGGAGTCGAGAAACGCCCGGTCCTGGGCGGTGAAGTACAGGCCGTCGAAGGTTCGCTGGATGAAGTCACGGCCGTCTGCGGGCGGGCCGCAGATCGACTCGATCTCGTCCTCGTCGAGCCGCTCCGACTGGTTCGCCACGGTGGCCCGGGAGATGGCGCTGGAGAAGTGGAGGAAGTCGTTGGAGACGACGCGGTAGCCCATGGCCTTCAGCGCGTACGAGACGACGCCACTGCCGGCGAAGGCATCCAGCGCGGTGCTTCCACCGACGCCTTCGAATATCCGGAGCAGGTGCGGAACCAGGCGGTACTTGGAACCCATGTAGCGGATGCGGGGGAACGTCCCGCACCGTTGCGCCGCGGTCGCGGTCGAGGCCGAACCGCGCTTCCCCGCGGCGATGGCCATGGTCGAGTCAGACCCGGGCGCGTCGGGCCAGCCGCTCCGGGTCCAGGATGATCACACTCTTGCCGTCCAGCCGCAGCCAGCCCCGCGAGGCGAAGTCGGCCAGCGCCTTGTTCACCGTCTCCCGGGACGCGCCCACCAGCTGGGCCAGCTCCTCCTGCGTCAGGTCGTGGGTGACCCGCAGCACGCCGCCGTCGCGGGTGCCGAAGCGGCCCGCCATCTGCAGCAGGTTCTTGGCCACCCGACCCGGAACGTCGGTGAAGATGAGGTCGGCGAGCGCGTCGTTGGTGCGGCGTAGCCGGCGGGCCAGCACCCGCAGCAGCTGCTCGGCGATCTCCGGGCGGTTGTTCAGCCACGGGCGCAGCGCGTGCTTGCGCAGCCGGGCCAGGCGTACGTCGGTGAGCGCGGTGGCGGTCGCGGTCCGCGGCCCGGGGTCGAACAGGGACAGCTCGCCCACCATGTCGGACGGACCCATCACGGAGACGAGGTTCTGCCGGCCGTCGGCGGCCCGCCGGCCGAGCTTGAGCTTGCCGGAGAGCACGATGTAGAGGCTGTCGCCGGGCTCGCCCTCGTTGAAGATGGTGTCACCCTTGCGGTACTCGACCGTCTCCATCTCTTTCGCCAGCGCCTCGGCAGCCTCCGAGTCGACGCCCTGGAAGATCCCGCTGCGCGCCAGTACCTCATCCATCCAGCACCTCCACCTGCGCGTCTGCCGCTGCACACGCGCCTGGCCAAGTCTAGGCGAACCGTGACGGGATCAAGTCGTACACCCTCCGCGGGGCGATCGTCACCCACGCGTGCGGTTCCATAGGCGAATGGACCCCGTGCTCACCCACCGCCGCGAGGACGGCCACGACCTACCCCTGCTCGTCTGGCGGCTCGACCCGCCCCGGCTGGCCGTCTCCTCCGCCCCGCTCGGCGGGGGCATCGGGCTGCGGCACTGGCTGATCAACGCCACCGTGCCGATGTCGTACCGCCGGGACGACCCGGATGCCCACCTGGCCGAGCTGGCCGGTGGGCTCGGCCTCGCCGGTCCCGGCGTCGGCCTGCTCACCGGGGTCGACGTGGCCGACCGGGTGACCACGGTCGAGGACGGCGTGACCGTCTGGGCGACGGTCGGGCTGGGCGCGCCGATCTGGGCGGCCGCACCGGTCACCGGGCCGCCGGCCGGCCGGACGGCGGCGGGCACGATCAACATCGTGGTCCACGTCCCGGTGCGACTGTCGGAGGCGGCGCTGGTCAACGCGGTGGCCACGGTGGCCGAGGCGAAGGCGCAGGCGCTGTGGGAGCTGGGTTATGCGGCCACCGGTACGGCCACCGACGCGACCTGCGTGGTCTGCCCGGCCACCGGGCCGGCCGCGCCGTACGGGGGTCCCCGGTCGACCTGGGGCGCGCGCATCGCGCGGGCCGCCCACCGCGCCGTCCTCACCGGGCCGGCCAGCATGCCTTGGTCCGAGAAGCACGCCACGGCCGACGACGACGACCACCAGAACCGACACCGGGCGGCGGTCCGGTCGGACATGCTCGGCGGTCCATCCTGACCGGGTATCACCATTTGGCTATCAGTCCTGGTGCGCGGGCGGTATCGTCTGCGCGATGAGTTGGCCGGGCCCCCGACAGACCGGCCGGGTGCGGACGTTGCTCGCGGCCCGGCCGGCCGTCTTCGTGGCCACGGTCTCCGCCGTCGCGCTCGCCGTCGGGGTCGCCGGCGCCGCGGTGCTGGCCAAGCGCGCCGGCGGGGCCGCCACCTGGCGCGTCCCGGTCGCGGCGACCGCCTCGTCGCCCGTCCCGATCCCACCCTCCGCGTCGCCATCCGCATCCCCGGCCGCGAGCACGGAGCTGATCTCACTCTCCGCGACCGGCGACATCGTGATGGGTGACGCGCCGGGGAGCCTGCCGCCGAACGGCGGGCGCGGCTTCTTCGACCAGGTCCGCCAGGCGCTCGCCGCCGACCTCGTGATGGGCAACCTCGAGGAGCCGCTCACCGAGGACACCGGGTACGCCAAGTGCGGGGCCGGGTCCACCAGCTGCCACCAGTTCCGGGCCCCGCCGTCGTACGCCCGGCACCTGCGCGACGCCGGCTTCCAGCTGCTCAACCTGGCCAACAACCACGCCTACGACTTCGGCCCGGCGGGCAACCGCAACACCCGGGCGGCGCTGGAGAAGTACGGCCTGAAGCACACCGGTGCGCCAGGCCAGATCACCGTCGTCGAGGTCAAGGGCGTCAAGGTGGCCGTCCTCGGCTTCTCCTCCTATGCCTGGTCGAACAGCCTGATCGACATCGACGCCGCCCAGCAGATCGTCCGGAAGGCCGCCGAGCAGGCCGACATCGTGGTGGTGCAGGTGCACATGGGCGCCGAGGGCTCCGACAAGATCCACGTCAGGCCGGGCACCGAGATGTTCCTCGGCGAGAACCGCGGCGACCCGGTGCGGTTCTCCCACAGCGTGATCGACGCAGGTGCGGACCTGGTCGTCGGGCACGGCCCGCACGTGCTGCGGCCGATGGAGTTCTACCGGGGCCGGCTGATCGCCTACAGCCTGGGCAACTTCGCCGGTGGTGGCGGCACCCTGAACAACGCCGGGCGGCTCGGCCTGAGCGCGGTGCTGAAGGTGTCGCTGCGGCCGGACGGCACCTGGGGTAGCGGGCAGCTGATCTCCACCCGGCTGGGCGCTGGCGGGCGGCCGGTCCTCGATCCCGACAAGGACAGCCTCGCGCTCGTCGCCGACCTGTGCCGGTCGGACTTCCCACGTACCGCCCCGAAGTGGGGCGCTCGCGGCGAGATCAGGCCGCCGCGCTAGCTGGCTGGGTGGTGTCGGACGGGCGACGTAAGCTCGGGCGCGTGACCGTCCGGACTTCTGCCCCGCCGCCCGTCGGCGAGACCGAGCTGGCGCGCAAGCGGCGGGCCCGGCGGATCGCCCGGGCGCTGGCCGAGGCGCACCCCGACGCGCACTGCGAGCTCAACCACGACGGGCCGCTGCAGCTCGCGGTCGCCACCATCCTCTCCGCGCAATGCACCGACCAGCGGGTCAACGAGGTCACCCCGAAGCTGTTCGCCCGGTACCCGTCCGCGGCCGACTACGCCGGGGCGGACCGCGCCGAGCTGGAAGAGATGATCAAGCCGACCGGGTTCTTCCGGAACAAGGCCGACGCGCTGATCAAGCTGGGCCAGGCCCTGGTGGAGCGGTACGGCGGCGAGGTGCCGGGCCGGATGGCCGACCTGGTCACCCTGCCCGGCATCGGGCGGAAGACGGCGAACGTGATCCTCGGCAACGCCTTCGGGGTGCCCGGCATCACGGTCGACACCCACTTCGCCCGGCTGGTGCACCGATGGGCGTGGACCGCGGAGACCGACCCGGTGAAGATCGAGCATGCGGTCGGTGCGCTGATCGAGCGCCGGGAATGGACCATGCTCTCGCACCGGGTGATCTTCCACGGGCGGCGGGTGTGCCACGCCCGGAAGCCGGCCTGCGGGGCGTGCAGCCTGGCCCGGTGGTGCCCGGCCTACGGGGTCGGCCCGACCGACCCGCAGGTCGCGGTGAAGCTGCTCAAGGGCCCGCGCGCCGGCGAGCTGGCCGCGCTGGCGCTCTCCACCCCGGCGACACCGGCGCAGGTGCCGGTGTCGTGATTCCGGCGCGCAGGCTCGCGGCCCTGCTCGTCGCCGTGCCGCTGCTCACCGGCGCAGCGGTGCTCGCCGGCTGTTCCGGGTCGGCGCAGCGGCCGGCCGGGCGCGCCGCGCCACCGTTCGCCGACTGTGCCGGGCTGACCTCGGCGCCGGCAGCGCCGCCCGCGGCCGACGCGCCAGCCTCGGCCGCCGCTGGCGGGTCCGCGCCATCCGCCGGCGCGGCCGGGGTGGCGGGCTCCGCCGGCCCCGCCTCCTCTGCCGCCGCTGCGCCGGGCGCTGCCGGTGACCGCTTGCCCGACCTGGCGCTGCCCTGCTTCACCGGCGGCCAGAACGTCGACATCGGACAGATCAAGGGGCCGGCCCTGATCAACCTGTGGGCGTCCTGGTGCCCGCCCTGCCGACAGGAGCTGCCGGCCCTCCAGCGGCTGGCCGGGCGCGCCGCGGGCCGGCTCCACGTGATAGGTGTGGTCAGCGACGACGACCGGGGCGCCGCCCAGTCGCTCGCCGAGGATCTCGGGATCACCTTCCCCGCCCTCTACGACCGCGAGGGCGCGCTGCGGCCACAGGTGGGCGCCGCCGGCCTGCCGGCGACCGTCTTTGTCGGCGCCAGCGGCCGGATCAGCTACGTCTACAACTCCACGCCGCTGGACGACGCCGCCCTCACCCGGCTCGTCCGCCAGCATCTCGGGCTGGCGGTGCCCTCATGAGCGCGGCCGATCCGGCGCACCCGCTGCCGGACTGGTGGCACCCGCTGCTCGACCGGGTGCGGGAAGCGCGCGCCGAGGACTTCACCCGCTGGCGCACGCCCACCCGCGGCGGCCGGGACAGCGCGGTGCTGGTCCTGCTCGCCGAGGCCGAGCACGAGACCGGCCGGTCGCCGGATGTGCTCATCCTCCAGCGCGCCGCGACGCTGCGTAACCACGCCGGCCAGCCGGCCTTCCCCGGCGGTGCGGCCGAGCCCGGCGACCGCAGCCCGGCCGACACCGCGCTGCGGGAGGCCTGGGAGGAGGTCGGCCTCAACAGGTCCACCGTGACCGTGCTCGCCGAGCTGCCGAAGCTGTGGATCGCGGTGAGCGACTTCGTGGTGACGCCGGTGCTCGCCTGGTGGCACGCGCCGCATGACGTGCACCCGCGAGATCCCGGTGAAGTGGCACGGGTGGCCCGGCTGCCGGTCGCCGAGCTGGTGGATCCGCGCAACCGGATGCGCGTACGCCATCCCAGCGGCTGGATCGGCCCGGCGTTCCAGGTCCGCGGCATGCTCGTCTGGGGCTTCACCGCCGGGGTCATCGCCGCGCTGCTGGAGATGGGCGGCTGGGCCCGGCCGTGGCCGCAGGACCGGGTGATCGACCTGCCCCCGGCCAGTGCCGATCCGGCGCCGGACGCGGCCGCCGACACGCCCGCATCGGCGCCGCCGCAGGCGCCCGGCGGGCCCGGCCGCCCAGGTGCGCCCGGCGGGCCCGGACGCCCAGGTCCAACCGGCGGCCCCGGCCATCCAGGTCCAGCCGGCGGCCCCGGCCGCCCAGGTCCACAGGGTACGGTTGTGCGCACGCCGGGCACCGGGCCCGGCGACCGGTCGGGAACGCAGGGCGAACCGACGACCACGGCCGACTCGCTGACCGGCCCCCGGCCGGCCGCCACCGGGCCAGACGTGCACGTCGATATCGCCCGTCGCCAACCCCCCGTACGCTGAGCGGGTGTCCATGGTCGACGTCGTCATCATCCTGCTGATGCTGCTCTTCGCGGTCAGCGGGTACCGGCAGGGCTTCGTGGTCGGTGCGCTCTCCTTCGCCGGCTTCTTCGGCGGAGCGGTGATCGGCCTGCAGGTCGGACCGCAACTCAGTGAGCAGTTCGCCGACGATTCGCTGCGGGTGGTCGTCGCGCTGGTCGCCATCTTCGGGCTGGCCGTGCTCGGCCAGGCGCTCGCCGGCTGGCTGGGCACCCGGGTCCGGCACGCGATCACCAGCCGGGGTGGCCAGGTCGCCGACGACATCGGTGGCGCCGTGGTGTCGCTGGTCGCGGTGCTGCTGGTGGCCTGGTTGGTGGCGGTGCCGCTGGCCGACTCCTCCCTGCCCTGGCTGTCCTCCGCGGTGAAGCACAGCGCGCTCGTCAGGGGCATCAACCGGGTGATGCCGGAGGAGGCCAAGGCACTGTCCGACTCGCTGCGCGACACCGTGGACACCACCGGCTTCCCGGACGTGTTCGACGAACTGACCCCGACCCGGGTGCGCGACGTGCCCGCGCCCGACCCGCGGCTGGCCGGCTCACGGGTCGTGGCCGCCGCCGAGCAGTCCGTGGTCAAGGTGCTCGGCACCGCGCCCAGCTGCTCGCGCCGCATCGAGGGCTCCGGCTTCGTGTACGCGTCCCGGCACGTGATGACGAACGCGCACGTCGTCGCCGGCACCAGGTCGGTGTCCGTCCAGGCACAGGGCGACCGGTACAGCGCCCGGGTCGTGGTGTACGACCCGGAGCGCGACCTCGCCGTCCTCTACGTGCCCGGGTTGGACGCGCCGGTGATGCCGTTCGCCAGCGAGGAAGCGAAGACGGGCGCCGACGCGATCGTGCTCGGCTACCCGCAGGACGGGCCGTACGACGCCCGGCCTGCGCGGGTGCGGGAGGTGCGCACCATCACCGGCCCGGACATCTACGACTCGGCGAACGTGACCCGCGAGATCTACACCATCTACGCGCTGGTCCGCAGCGGCAACTCGGGTGGCCCGCTGATCTCGCCGAGCGGGGTGGTGCTCGGGGTCATCTTCGCCGCTGCCGCCGACGATCGGAACACCGGCTTCGCGGTGACCGCGAAGGAGGCCGCCCCGGTCGCGCTGGCCGGTCGCAACCGCACCGAGGCCACCGGGACCGGCCGCTGCGCCTGACCTCTGCCCCTTCCCCCTTGTCGATCATGGACTCAGAAGCGGCAGCAGGCGATATTGCGCGCCGTCTACCGCATGATCAACGGAACCGGGCCGCGGCGGTGGCGGCGATACCGACCAGCAGCACGCAGGCGGCGAGTCCGCCCAACAGCCCGCGCCACGGGCTGCCGTGTCCGTCCGCCGGGGCGAAGGCGGCCCGCTTGGCGCCCACGCCCGGGTTCGCCTGTCCGGAGCCGCGGGTGGTGTCCTGCGCCTGCTCGCTCGCCGGGGCGGCAATCCCGCCGCCGTCCGCCGCCCCGGAGGGTGCCGGGCCGAAGGCGGCCACACCGTGCGGCGCATTCGTGTCCAATGGGTTGCGATCCACGTTGGGCACCTTCGCGGTGAGCGCCCCGACCGGGTCGACCGCGCCGAACCCGTACTCGTCGTCCCGACCCGCGGCACCCAGGTCGCGGGCGGTGAGGATCAGCCGGTTGACCACGTTGGCGGCGGACATCTGCGGCCAGCGCGACCGGACCAGCGCTGCGGTGGCGCTGACCAGCGGCGCGGCGAAGCTGGTCCCCTGCACCCGCCAGTAGCCGCCGGGCCGGGCGCCGAGCAGATCCGCGGCCGGGGCGGCGAGCACCGTCTGCGGGCCGGTGATCGAGCCGCTCCAGAGTGGCTCGTCGCCGCCGTCGCGGCTCAGCCCGGCCACCGCGAGCACGCCGGGCTCGCGGGCGGGGTACCAGACCTGGGTCGAGGCCGGCGGCGTGATGTTGCCGGTGCAGGCGACCACCACCACGTCCTTGTCGAAGGCGTAGTCCAGCGCCTCGGCGAGCGCCTCGCTGGCGCCGGTACCGCCGAGCGACATATTGATGACTCGGGCGCCGTGGTCGACCGCCCACCGGACGCCGTTGGCGACCGTGGTGGCGTCGTCGTACCGGTTGTCCCGGTTCAGCACCCGCACCGGAAGGATCTTCGCCTTGGGGGCCAGCCCCACCACGCCGCGCCCGTCGTCGTTGCGGCCGGCGATCAGGGCGGCGACGGTGGTGCCATGACCGACCAGGTCGGTGCGCCCGTCGGTGGTGCCATCCACCAGATCCACCCCGGCGAGGACCTGGCCGGCCAGGTCGGGGTGGCTGCTGTCCACGCCGGAGTCGAGTACGGCGACCGTGACACCGGCGCCGTCGGCGCGCTGCCACGCCTCCGTGGCGTCCAGGTAGTCCAGTTGCCACTGTTCGTGGCGGACCGGGTCGTCAGCCGGCGCGGTGAAGAAGCCGATCCCGTGCGCCGGCGGGGCCGGCGCCGCCTGTGCGGGCGCGGCCACCGGCAGAACGAACAGGCCGGCGGTGGCGACTGCGGCGCATGCCCGGTGCCAGCCTCGCCTGCGCTGGTCACGGCGCAAGCTGCGGGGGCGGTGCCGGCTGCGGGCGCGGTGCTGGCTCCGCGCGCGCTGGGCGCGGCGGAGCGGCGGCAGATCAGGCTCGCGACTCACGACGCGCCCCATTCTCACCCCAATCGGCGACCTTCGGGAGGCGGTACGCCAGATCCGGAAACTACCCTGCCGGGCTCAACTGGGTGGCAGGTATGCGGTCTGGATCAGACGTACGCCCTCCTTGCGGGTGACCAGGAACCCGCGGCCCGGCGGCAGCGGTGCGGGCCGCACGTTGCCCAGCAGCGCGCCTTCGTCCTTGTTCCCGGACATCACCAGGCCGGGGGAGGAGAGCTCGCGCAGCCGCTGGATGACCGGCTCGAACATGGCCCGGCCGGCGCCGCCGGATCGGCGGGTGATGACCAGGTGCAGGCCGATGTCGCGGGCCTGCGGCAGGTACTCCAGCAGCGGCAGCAGCGGGTTGTTGGGCCCGGTGGCGACCAGGTCGTAGTCGTCGACGAGGACGAAGCACTCCGGCCCGGTCCACCAGGACCGGTCGCGCAGCTGTTGCGGTGTCACGTCCGGCCCCGGTAGCCGGCGCTGCATGTAGCCGGCCACCGACTCGATCAGTTCGCTGGTCTGCGCGGCGGCGCTGCCGTAGCCGATCAGGTGGTCGGTGGAGATCGCGCCGAGCAGGCTGCGCCGGTAGTCGACCAGAATGATGCGCGCCTGCTCCGGGGCGAACTTGGTGACGATCGTGGTGGCCAGCGCGCGCAGGAACGCCGACTTGCCGCACTCCGCGTCGCCGAAGAGCAAGAAGTGCGGCTCGGCGGCGAAGTCGACGGCGACCTGCTGCAGATCGGCCTCGGCGATGCCGATGGGCAACTGCAAACCGGTCGTGGCCGCGATGTCCAGCTGGGCGTACGGCACCACCGCCGGCAGCAGCCGGACCCTTGGCGCCGGCGGGCCCGCCCACGCCGAGGCCACCGCCTTGGCCAGCGTGGCACTGTCGCCGCCCAGCCCGGCCAGCTCCGGCAGCACGGTCAAGAAGTGCAGGCTCTCCGCGGTGATGCCGCGGCCCGGCGCGCGTTCCGGCACGTTCGCCGCTGCCTTGCGGGAGACCACCGAGTCGCTCGGGTCGCCCAGCCGCAGCTCCAGCCGGGAGCCGAACAGGTCGCGGATGGCCGGCCGGAAGTCCATCCACCGTGCCGCGGCGGCCACCACGTGGATGCCGTACGACAGGCCGCGGGTGGCGATGTCGGTGATCACCGGCTCCAGGTCGTCGAACTCACCGCGCACCGTGGACCAGCCGTCGATCACCAGGAACACGTCGCCGAAGGGGTCGTCGGACAGCCCACCGGACGCGCGGCGCTTGCGGTACGAGGCCATGGAGTCCACGCCGAGGGTGGCGAAGCGCGCCTCGCGCTCGGCGAGCAGGGTGGCGATCTCGCCGACGGTCCGGCGTACCGCGGCCGTGTCCAGCCGGCCGGAGACCCCGCCGACGTGCGGCAGCTCGCGCAGCGAGCTGAGCGAGCCGCCACCGAAGTCCAGGCAGTAGACCTGCACCTCGGCCGGGGTGTGGGTGAGCCCGAGCCCGCAGATGAGGGTGCGGAGCAGGCTGGACTTGCCGCTCTGCGGGCCGCCGACCACCGCGACGTGGCCGGCCGCGCCGTCCAGGGCCAGCCACAGCAGGTCGCGGCGCTGCTCGAACGGCTTGTCCACCAGGGCCACCGGGACCTGCAGCCCGCCGTGCAGCGCCGGGTTGCTGAAGGTCAGGCCACGCCCGGGGTGGGTGACAACCGGGCCGAGCACCTCGTCCAGGGCCGGCGCGACCGACAGCGGCGGCAGCCAGACCTGGTGTGCCGGCGGACCCTGTCCGTTCAGGCGCTTCACCATGATGTCGAGCAGGCTCTCCGCGCCGGGCTCGTCCGGGGCCGTGACCGGGGCCTGCTGCGGCTCCGGCGGGGCGACGAACCAGGTCCCGTACGGCTGGACCAGGCGCGCACCACCCCGCCCAGCCGTCCCGGACCCGCTCGCGCCAGGTCGGCGGAACGGGCCGGACACGTACGCGGCCTTGAACCGGATGAGCGGTTCGGTGCCGAATTTCAGGTACCCGTGGCCGGGCGAGCGGGGAAGCTCGTAGGCGTCCGGGACGCCGAGCACCGCCCGCGACTCCATCGCCGAGAAGGTCCGCAAGCCGATCCGGTACGACAGGTGGGTGTCCAGGCCGCGCAGCCGCCCCTCCTCCAGCCGCTGGCTGGCCAGCAGCAGGTGCACGCCGAGCGAACGCCCCACCCGTCCGATCTGGACGAACAGGTCGATGAAGTCGGGCTTGGCCGACAGCAGCTCGGAGAACTCGTCGCAGACGATGAGCAGCGACGGCAGTGGGGCGAGCGCGGCGCCGCCGGCGCGGGCCTTCTCGTAGTCGCGCAGCGAGGCGAAGTTACCCGCCCGGCGCAGCAGCTCCTGGCGGCGGACCAGCTCGCCGTTGATGGCGTCCACCATCCGGTCGACCAGCGGCAGCTCGTCGGCGAGGTTGGTGATGACCGCGGCGGTGTGCGGCAGCTTGTCCAGCGAGGCGAAGGTGGCGCCGCCCTTGAAGTCGACCAGCACGAAGTTGAGCGTCTCGGACGAATGGGTGGCGGCGAGCCCCAGCACCAGCGTGCGCAGCAGTTCGGACTTGCCGGAGCCGGTGGCCCCGATGAGCAGCCCGTGCGGGCCCATGCCGTCCTGCGCGGACTCCTTGATGTCCAGTTCGACCGGCGCGCCGTCGGTGCCGACGCCGATCGGCACCCGCAGCCGGTCGCGGTTGGGCCGGGGCGCCCAGCCGACGGCCGGGTCGAAGTGGTACGGGTCGGCGATGTCCAGCAGCTCGGCCAGGCCCATCTCGGCGGCGAGCGGGGTCTCGGTGGACTTCGACGCGGCGGCCAGCCGCAGCGGGGCGAGCCGGCGGGCGATGCCTTCGGCCTCCACGATGGACAACTGGTCGGCGACGCCCACCTCGGCCTGGCCGTCCATGGTGTAGGTGAACAGCCGGCGGCCGGGCCCGGTCTCCAGCACCAGCACCGAGCGGTCGAGCATCCGCGGCGGCCGGCCGTCCAGGTCCAGGATGGTCACGCCGTCGATACCGCTGTCCGTGGTCAGGTGCGCGGCCCCGGTCAGGTCTCCCCCGTCGAGTACGACCACCAGGTGCGGCCCGTCCGGCGGGCCGGTGCTGCCCGGGGTGAACCGGGGCCGGTTGGCCAGCACCTCGTCGAGCAGATCCTCCAGCTCCTTGGCGCTGTCCGCGACCAGCCGGACCGCGCCCAGGGCGTCGGTGCGCGTCGGGTGCTGGGCGTGCGGCAGCCACTTCACCCACTCCCACGCGGCCCGCCGCTCCGGCCCGGCACAGACCGCCACCATCAGGTCGTCCGGGGCGTGGAAGACGGCCATCTGGCAGACCACCGCCCGGGCCAGCGCCTGGGCGTCGGTGCTGCCCTCAGCCCGCAGGGCGCTGGTCGCCCCGCCCAGGTCGCGGCCGGTGTCGCTGCGCAGGAACACCCGGCCGAAGCTGCGCAGCGACAGCGCCACCGGCAGGTCGGGCACGACCGAGTACGCGTCGAGGAAGCGCCGCAGCGCCCCCGCGGTCATCGGCTCCAGGTCCTCCAGCGGCCGGGTCACCGGCGGGATCAGCGGGGTGGCCAGCGTCTGCGGCCCCACCGCCACCCGGACCACGCCGAAGTCGGGGTCGGTCGGCCGCCGCTCCCACAGCCGGTGGCTGCCCACAGTGGACCACAGCTGGCCCGGGTCGGGGTGCCGGTAGAACAGCCCGCTGCGCTGCTTTGCCGCGGTCTCGCGGACCCGCCGCCGCAGGCTGGCCAGGTGCCGCAGGTACTCCCGGCGGGCCGCCATCATCTCGGCCTTCTTCGGCGTGCCGGAGGAGCTGCCCCAGGTGGTGGCGAGCATGGCCAGCGAGGAGATGCCGAACATGCCGCCGACCACGTACGAGTAGGCGCCGCGACCCTGCCCGAACATCATGGCCATGGCGAGCGAGCCGGCGAGCATCGGCAGCGTCATGAACAACTGGGTCCACTTGCCGCCGGTCGCCTGGGGAATCTCCGGCGGCGCGTCCACTACCAGGTCCCCGGTCGGGATCTCCGGCGCCGGCCGGCGCGGTGGTCGCTTGACCACGACGCTGCTCATGATCTCCTCTCCAGCCGCGGGACACCCACGCGCCCGGCTCATGGTAGGTAAAGTGCGCTGAATCTCGCAGGCCGTGCAGGAGGTGCCCTGGTGACGGCGGGACTGGCTCGGGTGACGATCAGTGCGCCGCAGCGTCGGGTCGACGTGGCGCTGCCGGAGCATGTGCCGCTCGTCGAACTGCTGCCCGAGCTGCTCAGCCACGCCGGGGAAGGGCTCGCCGACGACGGCGAGCGGCACGGCGGCTGGCTGCTGCGCCGTGCCGACGGGGCGATCCTCACCCCTGCCCAGGGGTTGTTCCCGCAGGGCGTTCGCGACGGAGAAGTGCTGCACCTGGTGCCGGCTCGGGTCGAGTGGCCGGAGCTGGAGTACGACGATGTGGTGGAGGCGATCGCGGAGGGTGCGCGGCGCCGCGGCGCCGCGTGGCAGCCCAGCTCGACCCGCAAGGCGACCCTCTCCGCGGCCGCGGTGCTGCTCACCGCGGGCCTGTTCGCCGTGCTGCGCGGCGGCGCCGGGTGGGACTTCGGCGCGTTCGTCGCGCTCGGTATCGCGGTGCTGCTCACCCTCGCGGGAGTGACCGCGTCCCGGGCGTACGGCAACGCGCCGGCCGGCGCGGCGTTGGGCGGCTTCGCGCTGCCCTACGCCTGGCTCGGCGGCGGGCTGCTGGTCGCCAGCGATACCGGGCCGGCGTCGGCGGTCGGCGTGCTCGCCTGGCTCGGCGCCCCCCAGCTGCTGGTCGGGTCGGTCGCGGTGCTGCTCGTCGCGGTGCTCGGCGCGGTCGGCGTCGCCGCCGGCCTGGGGGTCTTCGCCGCCGGGGTGACCGTGGGCCTGCTCGGGGCGGTGTGCGCGCTGGCCGGCTTCGCGCTCTCCACCGCCGGCGCGGCCGCGGTGCTGATGGCCGCGCTGGTCTGCGCCATCGGGGTGCTCCCGCTGCTGGCGATCCGGTTCGGCAAGGTGCCCGTGCCGCCGGTCACGCTGCCCACCGGCGAGCTCGGCCAGGAGTTCACCGCCGGCCGGCCGGCCGGGCTGGACGCGGCGCGGGAGCGGCCGGACCGGGCCCGGGTCTTCGCCGCGGTGGCGCGGACCGAGGAGCTGCTCACCGGGATGCTGGTCGGGCACGCGGTCCTGTTCGTCTGCGCGGCGACCGTGCTGGTGACGGCCGGCGGCACGCCCGCCCGGGCGCTGGTGGCCGTCTCGGGCGCCGCGCTGCTGCTGCGGTCGCGGCTGTTCGTCACCGTGCGGCACCGGGTGCCGGTGCTCGCGGCCGGGCTGGCCGGGCTGTTCCTGCTGGCGATCGTGCTGGTCGGAGAGGCCGGGCAGGCGGGTCTGCTCGGGCTGCTGGCGGTGACCGTGATCCTCGCGGTGGTGGTGGTCGCCGCCGGGGGCACGTACGCCAACCGGCCGCCGTCACCGTACCTGGGCCGGCTGGCGGACGTGGTGGACGTGCTCACCGTGGTCTCGGTGGTCCCGGTCGCCTGCGCGGTACTCGGCCTGTACGCCCGGGTCCGCGGCCTCTCCGGCTAGCCCCGCCCTCGACCGGGGCGCGGGGAGCGCTAGCTGGCCTGGGCGCGCAGGTAGGAGGCGCGGATCTCGGCCTCGGCCTCGGCCCGGCCGACCCAGGTGGCGCCCTCCACCGACTTGCCCGGCTCCAGATCCTTGTAGACCTCGAAGAAGTGCTGGATCTCCAGCCGGTCGAACTCGCCGACGTCCTCGATGTCGCGCAGGTGCTCCAGGCGCGGGTCGCCGTACGGCACGCAGAGCACCTTGTCGTCGCCGCCCTTCTCGTCCTTCATCCGGAACATGCCGATCGCGCGGCAGCGGATCAGGCAGCCGGGAAAGGTCGGTTCCTGGATCAGGACCAGGGCGTCGAGCGGGTCGCCGTCCTCGCCCAGGGTGCCCTCGATGAAGCCATAATCCGCCGGGTACTGGGTAGCGGTGAACAGCGTGCGATCGAGTCGTATCCGGCCCGTGGTGTGGTCCACTTCGTACTTGTTGCGGTTCCCTTTGGGGATCTCCACCGTGACGTCGAAGTCCATCGCCCGCTCCCTCGTTCGCCCGCACCAGCCCTGCCTCAGTAGTCTCGCCTAGGACGAGTCGCGGTGTCGGAGGAGGGGCCGGTGGCCGGGCGGGGGGCTTTTTCACACCTCGGCGAGGAGGGGGGCACACGGCGCCCGCCCGCGGAGGGTGGGCGTCCGGCGGACGGGAACGCCGACCAGACCGCCCCCCTGCCGATCACCGGTGCGGTGCGGCACCCGGTCGAAGACACCGTGCGGCTTCCGCTGGCCTCGCTGTCGCAGCCGCTCCCGCCGGCTGACCATCCTGCGCAGCCGCCCCCGCCGCAGGCTGTGGGCCGGGCGCAGCCGCCCCCGCCACAGGCAGTGGGCCGGGCGCAGCCAGCGCCGCCGGGTGGCGGTGCCCGTCCACCGCACCCGCCAGGCGGCGGTGCCGGTCCGCCGCACCCGCCGGGCGCGCCCCCGTCCGGGCGTCGGCGCGGCCGGGTGGTCGGCGTGGTCGCCGCCGCCGTCGTACTCCTGCTCGTGCTGGCCGCCCTCGCGGTCATTCGTCCGGGGCCGGTGGCGGACTGGCTGGGCGGCAACGGCAACGATTCGGCCCTCGGTCCGCTGCCGGCGGATCCGCCCCCGCCGCCGGTGCTCGCCAGCGTCTCCACGGATGCCCCGATGCCCACCGAAGATGGGCTCGCCAGCGCCATCGACCCGCTGGTGTCCGGGTCCGTGCTGGGCAGCCGGCTGCACATCTCGGTCGTGGACGTCGCCACCGGCGACAGCCTCTACGGGCACGGCGAGGACACCCCCACCCTGCCGGCCTCGACGAACAAGCTCACGACCGCCGCCGCCGTCCTCGCCACCCGCGGCCCGGACTACCGGATCCCCACCCGCGCCGTCGCCGGGCGCAATCCCGGGGAGGTCGTCCTGATCGGCGGCGGCGACCCCACGCTGGCGATCAACGCCACCGGCAGCTACCCGGGCGCGGCCCGGCTGGACCAGCTTGCGGCGCAGGTCAAGCAGGCTCTCGGCGGCACCGCCCCGACCAAGGTCGTGGTGGACTCGTCACTGTTCACCGGGCCGGTCTACGGGCCCTGGGATGCGGACATCCCGCACAACGGGTTCGCCGGCCCGACCGTGGCGCTGATGACCGATGGGGCGCGGGTGAATCCGAAGCGGGTCAAGTCGCCGTCGCCGCGGTTCACCCAGCCGGACCTCGCGGCCGGGAAGGCGTTCGCCAAGGCGCTGGGCGTGCCGGCCTCGGCGGTGACCAAGGGCACCGCACCGGAGGGTGCGCGGCAGCTGGGTCGGGTCGACTCGGTGCCGGTCGGCCGGATGGTCGAGTTCATGCTCTCCGAGAGCGACAACGTGATCGCCGAGATGCTCGCCCGGCAGGTGGCGCTGGCCAAGGGGCGGCCCGCCTCGTACGCGGGCGCGGCGGAGGCGGTTGAGGAGGTGCTCGCCGATCTCGGCATACCCGAGTCGGAGATCCGGCTCGCCGACGGCAGCGGCTTCTCGCGCCAGGACCGGCTGACCCCGTCCGCGCTGACCGACCTGCTGCGGATCGCGGCCGATCCGGCGCACCCCGAGCTGCACGCCATCTTCGCCGGCCTGCCGGTGGCCGGGTGGTCGGGTACCCTCCAGCGGCGCTACCGCAAGCCGGCGGAGGGCAGCACGGACGGCGCCGGCGTGGTCCGGGCCAAGACCGGCACGCTGCGCGGGGTGAACGCGATCGCCGGTGTGGTGGTGGACGCCGACGGCCGGCTGCTGGCCTTCGCGGTGATGGCGGACGCGGTGCCGGTCGGGCAGAGCACGGCGGAGGCCGCCCTGGACCGGATCGCCGCCAAGCTGGCCACCTGTGGCTGCCGCTGATCGCCGCGCCTACCCGGAAGATGAGGGCGAGCCGATCCCCGCGACCTGCATTTTCCCGGAAAGTGCGCAGGTGCGGGGCCCGGGTACGGTTGGTCCATGACGCAGTTCGTCGACTGGGATCTCGCCACGGCCACCGCCGCGGCTCTGGGCAAGGCCGGGCCGCGGGTGTCGTACGCCGAGGCGGCGGCCATCGTCGCCGACCTGCGCCAGCTTTCCGGCGACGCGGCCGGGCACGTGGCCGCGTACACCGGGCTGCAACCGCAGGTGGAGCACCTGCCGGTACGGGTGGTGGACCGGCGGGACTGGGCCGAGGCGAACGTCAACGGACTGCGTGAGGTGGTCAATCCGCTGGTCAGCCGGCTCGCCGGCGGCCGCCGGCCGGGCATACTCACCGAGAGCGTCGGCTCCCGGGTGACCGGGGTGCAGGCCGGGACGGTGCTGGCGTACCTCTCCGGTCGGGTGCTCGGGCAGTACGAGGTGTTCTCCACCGACCCGGGCCAGCTGCTGCTGGTCGCTCCGAACATCGTCGAGGTGGAGCGCAAGCTGCGGGCCGACCCGCACGACTTCCGGCTCTGGGTGTGCCTGCACGAGGTGACCCATCTGACCCAGTTCACCGCGGTGCGGTGGATGCGCGGGCACTTCCTCGGCGAGGTGCAGGCGTTCGTCGACGCCTCGCAGGCAAGCGCCGAACAGCTCCGTGAGCGGCTGCGCCGCGGGGTCGCCGCGCTCTCCGACGCGGTCCGCAACCCGGACAGCCGCGCCTCCATCCTGGATCTGGTCCAGACGCCGGCCCAGAAGGCGGTGCTGGACCGCCTCACCGCGCTGATGACCCTGCTGGAGGGGCACGCCGAGTTCGTGATGGACGGCGTCGGCCCCGAGGTGGTCCCGAGCGTGGAGGCGATCCGGCGCAAGTTCAACCGGCGCCGGGAGACGGCCAACCCGCTGGAACGCGTGCTCCGCAAGCTGCTGGGCATCGAGGTGAAGCTGCGCCAGTACGCGGAAGGCCGGCGGTTCGTCCACGCGGTGGTGGACCGGGTGGGCATGGCCGGCTTCAACCGGGTGTGGGACTCGCCGCACACGCTGCCCCTGCTGGACGAGTTGGGTGACCCGGACCGGTGGGTGGCCCGGGTGGCCGCAGCGTAGGTGGCTGCCCTGGCGCCGGCGCTGGCCGCCGTCCGTACGGCGGTCCGGCGCGCCCTGCGCCAGGCGTCGCCGCAGCCCGGTGATCTGGTCCTGGTGGCCTGTTCGGGCGGCGCCGACTCGCTCGCCCTGGCCGCGGCGACCGCATTCGTCGCGCCCCGGCTGGGCCTGCGCGCCGGCCTGGTCTCCGTCGACCACAAGCTGCAGCCCGGCTCGGCCGAGCGGGCCGACCAGGTGGTGTCCTGGGCCGCGAGCGCCGGGCTGGTTCCGGCGGAGGCGGTCTCGGTGACCGTGTCCGGGTACCCGGGCGGGCCGGAGGCCGCCGCCCGCGCCGCGCGATACGAAGCCCTGATCGCCGCCGCGCACCGGCTCGGCGCATTCGCGGTACTGCTCGGGCACACCCGCGACGACCAGGCGGAGACCGTGTTGCTCGCGCTGGCCCGGGGCGCCGGGCCGCGCGGGATGGCCGGTATGCCGGCGCGCCGCGACGTGGCCGGCGTCGCGCTGCTGCGGCCGCTGCTGGACATCTCCCGGGAGCAGACCGGGCAGGCCTGCGCCGCGGCCGGCCTGCGCCCGTGGCAGGACCCGCACAACACCGATCCGGCGTACGCGAGGTCGAGAGTACGGGCGACGGCGCTGCCCGCGCTGGTGGCGGCGCTGGGCCCCGGTGTGGTGGCGAACCTGGCCCGGTCGGCCCGCCTGATCGCCGCGGACGTCGCGGCGCTCGACGAGCTGACCCCGCGGGTCGGCGACGGGCCGCTGCCGGTGGCCGAGCTGGCCGAGCTGCCGGAGGCGTTGCGGACGAGGACGCTGCACCGGTGGGCGCTGGCCCTCGGCGCCCCGGCCGGCTCCTTGTCCCACCGCCACGTGGCCGCGCTGGACGCCCTCGTGGTCGGCTGGCACGGCCAGGGGCCGGTGTACCTGCCCGGCGGGATCCAGGTCTCCCGTGCCGGCGGCCGCCTCGTGGCGGCGTAGTACAACCGGCTCGCGCCTGGCATGCTCAGCTGGTATGTCCAGGCCTGCCGTCAACCCGCCAGCCACCGCCGCGCGCCGCCCGTTGTACGCCCCGCGCGGCGCGGTCGCCACCAGCCAACCGCTCGCCGCCAGCGCCGGCCTGGCCGCCCTCCGCCGCGGCGGCACCGCGGTGGACGCCGCCGTGGCGACCGCGATCGCCCTCACCGTCGTCCAGCCCGGCTCGAACGACATCGGCAGCGACCTGTTTGCCATCGTCTGGGACGGCGAGCGGCTGCACGGGCTGAACGCCTCCGGCCGTTCGCCGGCCGCGCTCACCCGGGAGGCGGTCCTGGTCGCCCTCGACGGGCAGGCGCTGCCGCCCAGCCCGGCCCACGGTGGTGCGCAGGCGGTCGCCGGCCCGGGCGGCGCGATGCCCACCCGCGGTTGGCTGCCGGTGACCGTACCGGGGGCGCCTGCCGGCTGGCGCGACCTGCACGCCCGGTTCGGTGCGCTGCCGTTCGAGGACCTGTTCGCGGACGCGATCGCGTACGCCGAGCACGGGTACCCGGTCTCGCCCCAGGTGGCCAGGAACTGGTCCCGGGCGGCCGCCATCGGCGTCGACTTTCCCGAGTGGGCACGGGTGTTCACCGTGGACGGCCGTCGGCCGCCGGCGGCCGGGGAGCGGTGGCGCAACCCGGACGCGGCGCGGACCCTGCGGCTGATCGCGCAGAGCGGGGCCGAGGCGTTCTACCGCGGTGAGATCGCGGTGGCGCTCGACAAGCTGTCCGCGCGTACCGGCGGACTGCTCACCGCGGCGGACCTGGCCGCGCACGAGAACACCTGGGTCGAGCCGCTGTTTGTGGACTACCACGGGTACCAGGTCTGGGAGCTGCCGCCCAACGGGCAGGGCCTGGCCGCACTGCTGGCGCTGGCCATCCTCGACGGCGTCGACCTGGCCGGCGCTTCGCCCGAGGAGCGGCTGCACTGGCAGATCGAGGCGATGAAGCTCGGCTTCGCCGACGCGCACGCCCATGTGGCCGACCCGGACCGGTCCCCGGCGCCGCTCGACGCGCTGCTCGACCCGGGGTACGCCGCCCGGCGCCGCGCCGAGATCGGCGACCGTGCGGCGGTCCCGGCCCCCGGCGAGATCGTCCGCGGCGGGACGGTCTACCTCTGCACCGCCGACGCCGACGGCATGATGGTGAGTTTGATCCAGTCCAACTACATGGGCTTCGGGTCGTATGTGGTGCTCCCCGGCTACGGGTTCGGGTTGCAGAACCGGGGCGCCGGCTTTTCGCTCGATCCGGACCACCCCAACGTGGTGGCGCCGGGCAAGCGGCCGTACCACACCATCATCCCCGGCTTCCTCACCCGGGACGGCGCCCCGGTCGGCCCGTTCGGCGTGATGGGCGGGCACATGCAGCCGCAGGGCCACCTCCAGCTCATCTGTTCTACTGTGGACGACGAGCTGGACCCGCAGGCGGCACTCGCGGCACCGCGGTGGTACTGGCACACCGGCCTGGAGGTACGGGTCGAGCCCGGGCTGCCGGTGGCCGGCCTGGCCAGCCGCGGACATCAACTCTCCGTAGTGGACGATCCCGCCGTTTTCGGGCTGGGGCAGGCGATCTGGCATGTTCCGGGCAACGGGTACGTCGCGGGCTCCGATCCGCGTGCCGATGGCTACGCCGTCGGGTACTGATGGCGATTCTTTAGCCACGATTCCGTCTCTGCTCTGGTGTTCCCAGTGACTGGCGTGAAACGATGCGCCGGCAGCTACGGGTCGCGATGACCCGCGAGGCGTGCCTGGCTGCCGCGCAGGCGGTGCAGGCAAGCAAAGGGGAGGAAGTATGAGACGTCCGAAGTGGCTGCGAGCTGGGTTCGCGGTCGCCCTGCTGCCACCGCTGATCGTGCTGGTCTCGGCGAGCCCGGGTGAGGCCCAGCCGGTGCCCAGGTTCACCGCCGAACCGCTGGCTCCGCCGACCCGCGTGAGCGCCCAGAAGGCGCCCACCAGCCGGCTGGCGCGCACCGACGCGTCCCTGCTCGGGCGCACCGACTCGACGCCGATTCCGGTCATGGTCAAGCTGGACTACGACTCGGTGGCGACGTACTCGGGCGGAGTGGCCGGCTACCCGGCGACCAGCCCGGCGGTGACCGGCCACCGGCTGACCGGGTCGGCGGCGGAGCGGCGCTACGAGAGCTACCTGGCCGAGCGGGAGAACGCCTTCGTCAAGCAGGTGGCCAGCAAGATTCCGGGTGCCTCGGTCCGGACCCGGCTGCGCACGGTGTACGGCGGTGTCTCGGCGATCGTCCCCGCGAACAAGATCGGCGAGCTGCTGAAGGTCCCCGGCGTGGCCGCCGTGCAGAAGGACGAGCTGCGCAAGAAGCTCACCGACGCCAGCCCGCAGTTCATCGGCGCCACCGCGCTCTACCCGCAGCTGGGCGGCGACCGGAACGCCGGCAAGGGCGTCATCATCGGTGACATCGACACCGGCGCCTGGCCGGAGCACCCGTCCTTCGCCGACCAGGGCAACCTCGCCCCGCCCCCGCCCAAGGCGGACGGCACGCCACGCGAGTGCGACTTCGGCGACAACCCGCTGACCCCGCAGACGGACGTGTTCCACTGCAACAACAAGCTCATCGGCGGCGCGGCGTTCCTGGACACCTACAACGCGGTCGTCGGCGGCGAGAAGTACACCACCGCCCGGGACAGTGACGGCCACGGTACGCACACCGCCTCCACCGCCGCCGGGAACTTCGTGTCGTCGGCCGAGGTCTTCGGCGTCGACCGCGGCCCGATCCACGGCATCGCCCCGGGCGCCTGGATCTCGGTCTACAAGGCGCTGGGGGCGCAGGGCGGCTTCAGCTCCGACCTGGCCGCGGCCGCCCAGCAGGCGATCAAGGACGGCGTGAACGTCATCAACTACTCCATCTCCGGTGGCAGCAACCCGTTCACCGACCCGGTGGAGCTGGCCTTCCTCGACGCGTACGCGGCCGGGGTCTTCGTCTCCGCCTCGGCCGGCAACTCCGGCCCCGGCGCGGCCACGACCGACCACGTCTCCCCCTGGGTGACCACGGTCGCCGCCTCGACGCAGACCCGCGAGTTCACCTCGACCCTGACCCTCACCAGCGGCTCGGACACGCTCACCCTGACCGGCGCCTCCATCACCGCCGGCGTCTCCGACCCCACGCCGGTGGTCATGGCCCAGGACGTGCCGGGCTACACCGGCGGATCGCTGTGCCAGGAGCCGGCCTCGCCCGGCCTGTTCGCCGGCAAGATCGTGGCGTGTGAGCGCGGCGTCAACGCCCGGGTGGAGAAGGGCTACAACGTGGTCCAGGGCGGCGCGGCCGGGATGATCCTCTACAACCCGAGCCTGGCCGACGTGGAGACCGACAACCACTGGCTGCCCGCCGTGCACCTGGCTGACGGGACGCAGTTCCTGGCGTTCATGGCCGGGCACACCGGGGTCACTGCCACCTTCACCGCCGGACAGAAGACCAGCGGCAAGGGTGACGTGATGGCTGCCTTCTCCTCCCGCGGGCCGGGTGGCCTCGGCATCAAGCCGGACATCACCGCGCCGGGCGTGCAGATCCTGGCCGGGAACACGCCGACGCCGGCCGCGATCGAGGCCGGCCCGCCCGGTGAGCTCTACCAGGCGATCGCCGGCACCTCCATGTCGGCGCCGCACATCACCGGCTCCGCCGCGCTGCTGAAGTCACTGCATCCGGATTGGACCCCGGGGCAGATCAAGTCCGCCCTGATGACCACGGCGAAGACCGGCGTGGTCAAGGAGGACGAGACCACCCCGGCCGATCCGTTCGACTTCGGTAGCGGCCGGGTGGACCTGACCAAGGCGGGCAACCCCGGCCTGACCTTCGACGAGACGGCCGAGCGGATGTTCGCGCTGGGCAACGACCCGGTGAACGCGATCCACCTGAACCTGCCGTCGGTGAACGCCCCGGTCATGCCGGGCAAGGTCACCACGGTGCGGACCGCGAAGAACGTCACCAAGCACACCCAGACCTACCGGGTCCAGGTCACCTCGCCGGCGAAGAGCAAGATCACGGTGTCGCCGAGCCGGTTCACCGTCCGGCCGGGCAAGTCGGTCGAGCTGCGGATCACCATCACGTCGACCGCTTCCGGCCAGCAGTTCGGCCAGATCCGGCTGGATCCGGCCGCCGCGGGCCTGCCGACCCTGCACCTGCCGGTGGCGTTCGTGCCGAAGCAGGGCGACGTCACGCTGACCAGCAGCTGCACGCCGGACACGGTGAGGTGGCTGGGCGCGAGCACCTGCACGGTCACCGCGCAGAACCAGTCGTTCGGTGACACGACCGCCACCCTGAAGACCGAGACCGACCTCCACCTGCTGGTCACCGGGGCCGACGGCGCGAAGGTCACCAGCCCGTTCAGCGTGGAGAAGAAGAACGTCCCGCTGAGCGCCGCCCAGCCGGGCGTGCCGAGCGTCGCACCGGGCAGCCTGGCCGGCTTCCTGCCGCTGGCCGCCTTCGGGGTGGCGCCCGAGGCGGTCGGTGACGAGGAGATCCTCAACTTCGACGTGCCGGAGTTCGTCTACAACGGCGTGAAGTACACCAGGGTCGGCGTCGACTCCAACGGGTACCTGATCGTCGGCGGTGGCACGTCGGAGGACAACGAGTGCTGCAACCTGCCCGACCAGGTGCCTGACCCGGCGCGGCCCAACAACATCCTGGCGCCGTTCTGGACCGACCTGGACGGGACCGGAGCACCCGGCATCCTGGCCACGGTGCTCACCGACGGCACGAACGACTGGCTCGTCTTCGAATGGCAGGTGAACGTCTGGGGCACCACGTCCAACCGGCACTTCCAGGTCTGGATCGGGCTCAACGGCGAGCAGGACATCACGTTCGCGTACGACCCGGCGGCGCTGCCGGCGGATCCGAACGGCCAGCCGTTCCTGGTGGGCGCGGAGAACCAGGTCGGCGAGGGTGGTGGCCTGCCGCCTGGCACCCTGCCCACCGAGGATCTGCGGGTGACCAGCACGGACCCGGTTGCGGGCGGCACGGCCAGCTACACCGTGAAGGTCCGCGGCCTGCTTCCCGGCGACGGCACCGCCACCACCTCGATGACCAGCCCGATCGTTCCGGGCACCACGGTGGTCCGCGCCACCGTGAAGGTCACCAGGTAGCGGGCGGACACGAGTGATGACGGCGCCTCCCGGCCGGCTTCGCCGGCCGGGAGGCGCCGTCATCTCCGGAAGCGGTATGCCGACCCGGAACACCGGCCAGGGACGGCATGCGGCAGGCTTTACCCATGGCTGAGGGCCCCGTCGCCGTGGAGAGCTGGTACGACAGCGACATCGACCACGTGATCATCACCGAGGAGCAGATCCGGGACCGGATCACCGAGCTGGCCAAGCAGGTCGCCGCCGACTACGCCTCGGTCGACCGGCTGCTGCTGGTCTGCGTCCTCAAGGGCGCGGTCATGTTCATGGCCGACTTCGCCCGTGCGCTGGGCCGGTGCGGCACACCGGTCGAGCTGGAGTTCATGGCGATCTCCTCGTACGGGCAGGGTGCCACCTCCTCCGGCGTGGTGCGCATCCTCAAGGACCTGGACCGCGACATCGCCGGCCGCCAGGTGATCGTGGTGGAGGACATCGTCGACTCCGGCCTGACCCTGTCCTGGCTCCTGAAGTACCTGGAGAGCCGGTCCCCCGGCTCGGTCGAGGTGGTCGCGCTGTTCCGCAAGCCGGACGCGGTCAAGGTGCCGGTACCTGTCCGGTACGTCGGATTTGACATAGCCAGCGAGTTCGTGGTCGGGTACGGTCTGGACTTCGCCGAGCGGTACCGCGAGATGCCGTACGTCGGCGTGCTCAAGCCGGAGGTGTACACCCGCAGCCTGCCATGACCCCTAAGCTGGGAAAGTCCATAGTTTAAGCTGTTAGCGATAGCTGCCTGGTATGTCCGCTTTCGCTAGTCAGGCATGGATGCCGACCGCCAGAGGGTCGGCGTCACGGTGTACCTTCGAATGACCGAAGGCGCGGGGAAACAGGCGCCCCGGTGCCGCGCCGGAAGACAAGGGCCGGCGCGGCGGCCGCGCAGTCATGCCCGCGGCGGGCACAGCAAACGGTCTCCGACGGCGAGCAGGAGGGGTCCGGGCGCCGGAGGCGCTCGACAACAAGCATGGAACGTACGCGTTTGTTCCGCCGACCGCTGGTCTGGGTCTTTATCGTGGCCATCGGCGCTGTCGCGCTGTTTACGCTGTTCAACGGTGGTGACAGTTACCAGAAGGTCGACACCTCGGTAGTCCTGGACCAGATCAACAACAAGGGCGGAATAGAGAAGCTCACCATCAAGGACAAAGAGCAGACGATCCAGCTCCAGTTGGCCACCCGGGGCCGGTTCGAGGGCACCGAGACCGACAAGATCCAGGCCCAGTACCCGGCGCAGGCCACCGACGAGGTCTTCACCCAGATCACCAACGCCCGGTCCGCCGGCCGGATCACCGGCCCGGTCAACACCGAGGTGTCGCAGGACAGCATCTTCCTCAGTCTGCTGGTCAACCTGCTGCCGGTCGCGGTGCTGGTGATCCTGCTGCTGTTGTTCATGTCGCAGATGCAGGGCGGCGGCTCGCGGGTGCTCAACTTCGGCAAGTCCAAGGCCAAGTTGATCTCCAAGGACATGCCGAAGACCACGTTCGCCGACGTGGCCGGCGCGGACGAGGCGGTCGAGGAGCTGCACGAGATCAAGGACTTCCTGCAGAACCCCGCCAAGTACCAGGCGCTCGGCGCGAAGATCCCCAAGGGCGTCCTGCTGTTCGGCCAGCCCGGCACCGGCAAGACGCTGCTGGCCCGCGCGGTCGCCGGTGAGGCCGGCGTCCCCTTCTACTCCATCTCCGGCTCGGACTTCGTGGAGATGTTCGTCGGCGTCGGCGCCTCCCGTGTCCGCGACCTGTTCGAGCAGGCCAAGTCGAACGCCCCGGCGATCGTCTTCGTGGACGAGATCGACGCGGTCGGGCGGCATCGCGGCGCCGGCCTGGGCGGCGGGCACGACGAGCGTGAGCAGACCCTCAACCAGCTGCTGGTCGAGATGGACGGCTTCGACACCAAGGGCGGGGTCATCCTGATCGCCGCCACCAACCGCCCGGACATCCTGGATCCGGCGTTGCTGCGGCCTGGCCGCTTCGACCGGCAGATCGCGGTCGACACCCCGGACATGGAGGGCCGCAAGGCGATCCTGCGGGTGCACGCCAAGGGCAAGCCGTTCGCCCCCGACGTCGACCTCGACGCTGTCGCCCGGCGCACCCCCGGGTTCACCGGTGCCGACCTGGCGAATGTCATCAACGAGGCCGCGCTGCTCACCGCCCGTAACAACAAGCGGGCCATCACCAACGAGTTCCTGGAGGAGTCGATCGACCGGGTGGTCGCCGGCCCGCAGCGGCGTACCCGGGTGATGAGCGACAGCGAGAAGAAGATCACCGCGTACCACGAGGGTGGGCACGCCCTGGTCGCCTGGGCACTGCCGCACGCCGCTCCGGTGCACAAGGTGACCATCCTGTCCCGCGGCCGGTCCCTCGGGCACACCCTGGTGCTGCCGACCGAGGACAAGTACACCCAGACCCGGGCCGAGATGATCGACACCCTCGCCTACGCGCTGGGCGGGCGGGCCGCCGAGGAGCTGGTCTTCCACGAGCCCACCACGGGCGCCGGCAACGACATCGAGAAGGCCACCGCGCTGGCCCGGGCCATGGTCACCCAGTACGGCATGAGCTCCAAGCTGGGCGCGGTGAAGTACGGCACCAACACCGACGAGCCGTTCCTCGGCCGCAACTACGGCCACGAGCGGGACTACTCCGACTCGGTCGCCGCGGAGATCGACGCCGAGGTGCGCGCCCTGATCGAGCTGGCTCACGACGAGGCCTGGGAAATCCTCGTGGAGTACCGCGACGTGCTGGACAACCTGGTGCTGGAGCTGATCGAGAAGGAGACCATCTCCCAGGCCGACATGGCCCGGATCGCGGCCCGGGTGCAGAAGCGGCCGCCCATGGCCCCGTACAACGGGTTCGGCAAGCGCCGGCCCTCCACCGAGCCGCCGGTGCTCACCCCGGCCGAGAAGGAGAAGCTCAAGGCGCAGGCCGAGGCGGACGGTGTGCAGGCCACGGTGGGCGGGGGCGGCGGCAACTCGGCGCCGAGCGCCAACGTCAACCAGGCGTCGAACTCGGACGGCACCCACTGAGCGAGGAGTTTCCCATCGACGGGTCGGCGACCGAGCCGGACGGCGTGGGGGAGGAGCTGGACTACCTCGCCGCCCGGCTGGTGAGCGGGCGGACCACCGGCGTACCGGTGGAGCAGGCGGTCGATCTGGGGCGCATCGAGAAGGCGGTCCGCGAGATCCTGATCGCGGTGGGCGAGGATCCGGACAGGGATGGCCTGGTCCGTACGCCTGCCCGGGTCGCCCGCGCCTACGCCGAACTCTTCGCCGGGCTGCGGGTCGATCCGAAGCAGGTGCTCACCACCGTCTTCGAGGCCGAGCACGAGGAGATGGTGCTCGTCCGCGACATCGAGGTGTTCTCGCTCTGCGAGCACCACCTCCTGCCGTTCCGCGGCGTGGCGCACATCGGGTACATACCTGGTACCTCCGGCCGGATCACCGGACTCTCCAAGCTCGCCCGGCTGGTCGAGGTGTTCGCGCGCCGGCCACAGGTGCAGGAGCGGCTCACCTCACAGGTCGCCGACCTGCTCATGGAGCAGTTGGACGCGCGCGGCGTGATCGTCGTCCTTGAGTGCGAGCACATGTGCATGGCGATGCGGGGCATCCAGAAGGCCGGGGCGAAGACTGTCACCTCCGCGGTGCGCGGGCTGTTCCACTGCGACGAGAAGTCCCGGTCCGAGGCGATGAGCCTCATCATCCGCTAGCCGGGCCCTCGGGCAGCGGCCACCGCGGCGAGCCAGCCGCCGGCGGCCCTTACCGCGAGATGGCCAGCAGGCCGATGCCGGCGCACAGCAGCACCACCGAGGCCAGGCACACGCTGGCGCCCAGGATGGGGGTCCGGTCCACCTTGCCGCCGGGCGGCGCCGGGAAGACCAGACCGATGGCGAGGAAGCCCGCCCCGAACGCGGCCGCCGGCATCACCAGCCCGCACAGCGGCAGGTAGAGCGGGGTCTCGCTGGATATCGACAGCACGACGAGCTGCGCCACGAGGACAAGGAACGCCAGCGGCCCGTACACGAAGAGGTTTCGCAGCCGGGGCGGCAGGGCGGCCAACCCGGACGGCCCGCCCAGCACGAGCGCGTCGGCCTCGTCCACCATGGCCCGGGTGCGCCGCAGCGCGTCGAGCACGCCGGCTGGGCCGCCGCCGACCGGCTGCGGCTGCGGCGCAGCGCCGCCGGGCACCGGCACGCCGAGGCGGGGCCACTCCCGCTGCTGGAGCGCCAACCGCTCGCGTACGTAAGCGAGCTCACCCCGGGCGGCCTGGATCGCCGCCTGCCGCTCGGCGGCGGCGGTGGCCGCGTCTTGGCGGACCGCGGCCAGCCGCCGGGTGGCGGCCAGGTACTCCTGCCAGGCCTGCTCCATCTACCGCACCGTTTTTGTGAAGGGCACGATCACCGTGCTCTGCCCGGTCCGCCGGTCGTAGAAGAGGGCCCGGTTGGGCCGCGGTCGCCACTGCATCGGCCGGCCGACCAGCAGATCGACGTCGCCCGCGGGAAGGTTCAGGAAGACCAGGCCGGCAACATCCGCCCTGCCGGCGGCACCGCCGGTCTGCTCGGTGAACCGGCGCATGCCACGCCACCAGGCGACCAGGTGGGCGCCGTGTGCCGGGCCGTCCCGAACCAGTGCGCGGAGCCGGTCGTACGGCGGGTCGCCGGCCGCCTCCATGCCGAACGCGACCAGGTACCCGGGCCGGGTCGGATCGAGGTCGCTGGCGAGCCGCGCCGCGTCGGTGGTGATCGTCGGGTGGCCCGCCGCGCGCAGGTCGGCGACCAGCTTGCGCGCTACCGGGTTGGCGGCGACCACCAGCGACGCGATCAGGAAGTGGACCGTGCCGGGCTCATGCTGGGCGGCCAGGCTGCGGGCGGCCGCGTCGAGCACGTCGACGGCCGCCTCGCTCGGCCCGAGTACGGCCAGGTGGCTGCCAGGCGTGGTGTCCACCGGGAAGGAGGCGGTGGTCATCGCCACGTCGACCGTCCGGCCGATCAGCATGGCTCGGCGTTCGCCACCGGGCTTGAGGCCCTGGAACACCGGATCGTCCGCGAGATGGTGGTGTGCGCTCCCCTCGAACACGACCGGCGGCTCCGCGTCGATCACCCGCCGCCACAGCTGGAGGCGCAGCTCGGCGAGCGTATCCCGATCGGGGTACGGGTCCGGGAACTGGACCACTTTCTCGTGCCCGCGGGTGGCGCCGCGCGGCCCGCCCAGCCCGCCAGCCGTGTTCACCACTGCCGTGCCGAGCGGCAGCGCAGCCGCCGAGTAGTTGGTGGGATGAAGGACGTCACCGCCGCCGGGCAGCGCGATCCGCACCGGGAAGTGCCCGAAAAGCGAGTCCCGCCGAGTGCCCCCACTCCGGACCGCCGCTTCACCGACGGCCCGGCTGGACAGGATCAGGTGGATGCCGTACGCGCGGCCCTTGCGAGCCACGGACTCCAGCAGGCCGGCCGCCTCGGCGGCGACCTGGTCGTTGCCTTCGAGCAGGAGGTGGAACTCGTCCAACAGGCACAGAATCCGCGGCATCCGGGCGTGCCCGCCCGCGCGCAGGTCAGCGAAGCGCGTCACGCCGGCCGCCTCGCACGCCTCGGCGCGGCGGGTCATCTCCGCGTCCAGTTCGCGCAGCACGGCCAGCCCGTACTCCCGGTCCGCCGCCACGCCGACCGCCCGCAGATGCGGCAGCCACGACCGGTCGCTTCCGGACGGGGCGAAGTCGGCGAACGACTCCCACTCCCGCAGCCCCACCAGGTAGAGGGCGAGCTCGTCCGGACCGTACCGGATCGACAATCCATAGAGGACGTTGGTGAGCAGCGCGGTCTTGCCGGATCCGGCGCGGCCGGCGACCATCCAGTGCGGCGTCTGGTCGTTGAAGCGCACCTGTACCGGAACGTCGCCGGCGATGCCGACGGTCACCGCCAGCTCGTCGCCCGAGTCCGACTCCCAGATGCCCTCGGCCGGGTCGGGCAGCACATCGCCGAGGACCAGCCCGTGGTTCGTCGCCGCCTGCCGCACGATCTCGCGGCACGCCTCGAGCACGACACCCGCCGGCGGATCCACGTCGAGGTACACCGGGCAGCCAAGGCCGGGCGCCGACTCGCGGAAGCTGTCGCCGGGCGGGTCGCCGACCAGGGCGTACGGGTTGCGCAGCCAGACCTGGGTGCTCAGCGGCAACGGCGGGTGGGTGACCTCCTCGGCCACCGGCGGCGGGGGCCAACCGGCGACGACCAGGTGCAGGTTCGCGGGTGGGCCTGCCCGGGCGAGTGCGGCGATCCGGTGCAGGTCGGCCGCGTCGGTCAGCTGCGGCAGCGACGCGATCACCAGCAGCAGGGTGCGGTTGCGGGTCGATCGGGCCAGCGACGGGTATCCCCCCACCCGCCGCCGCGCGCCCCCCGCCTCTGGACGCACCCAGCGCTCGGCCTCGGCCAGGACGGTCCGCAAGCCCTCATGGTCGGTGGCTGGCGGTGGCATCAGGCCAGCCTCGGCGAGCGGCGCGAAGGCGGCGAACGTGGTGCCGGCGGCGGCGTCGACCGCGCGGACCAGCAGGGAGCCCGGGGGTGTGGCGGCGACCAGGCGCAGCAGGAGCGCGCGCAGCGCGCCGGCTACGCGCGGCTCCCGCGCGTCCGCATCGAACGCGATGTGGCCGGTGCCGAGCAGCGGAACGATGACCGGGAAGGCCGCGTCGTCGAGTGGCTTCGCGGTGCCGATACGGACGAACGCCGCGCGGTGCTGCCCGCCGGCCAGCCATGTCGCCGCGAGCTGTTGGCCGGAGTCTTCGGCGAGCGGCCGCAGCGATGCGCCGAGCCAGCCGGGAGCCAGCCGGGGCACCAGAGCGCTCAGCTGCTCGGCCAGCTCGCGCTGCTCGGCGTGGTGGCCTGGCTCAGGCTCCTGCTCGACGCCGTCCAGAGCGGCCGCGGCGGCCGCCGCGACGGAGGCGGCGTCCCGGTGCAGCGCGGCCGCCCGCTTCATCCGCGCCCGCCTGCTCGCCACGCCAGTCACCTCCTATGGCATCTGACCGTATCCCAGCGTGGCTGAATGTTTTGGTAGCTCGGAGCGGCTCGTCGCCCCTTTGTTCATCGGGCAGTACGGTCGGGCTACCCGCTGATGCGGGTGCGCGCCCGGGTCCGCAGCAGCAGCCATGCGATCGCACCGGCCGCGACGAGCACCGCAATGCCGGCGCCGAGCCAGATCCATGGCGGGTCGGGCTCGGACGGCGCGGCAGAGGGCATAGCCCGGGAAGGGCTGGGGGCCGGGGACGAGCTGCTCTGTGCGGCGATGGCGAGCAAGGGGTTGCGGTCGACCCGGGGTACATCGGCTGTCAACGCCCGTACCGGGTTGACGATCCCGAAGCCGTACTGCTGGTCCCGGCCCGGAGGCCCCTTGTCGTCCGCGGTCGTGATGAGCCGGTTGATGACGTTGGCCGCGTCCAGATCGGGGTACTTGGATCTGATCAGCGCCACGACCCCGGAGACGATCGCCGTGGCGGCACTGGTCCCAGTCCCTAAGCCGTAGCCACCGTTTTTGGTAGCGGAGGGAATGTCTGTGGCCGGGGCGGCAATCACGACCTCTGGCCCAGCGGCAGAGACCGCGAGGTTTCCATTTTTGTCTACACCGGAGACGGCGACGACGCCAGGGATCCGAGCCGGGGCAGGAATCTTCCGTAGCCCGCCCGGCACTCCCACCGCTGCAACCACGACCACGTCGCGCCGAAGTGCGTAGGCGACTGCCTGGCGAAGCTTTGGGGTGTCTCCGGAATGGAGCGAGAGGTTAATTACCTTCACGCCCTGGTCGGTTGCCAGCCGGATACTATCCGCGGTCTTTCCCTCGTCCACACCGCTGGCAGTCGCCTGCCTGATCGGCAGGATTTTGGCCCCAGGTGCTACGCCGAGCGCCCCCTCAGCCGAGCCATGCCCATGACCGGCCACCAGCGATGCCATGGCTGTGCCGTGTCCGTCTCGGTCGATCCAGCCATCACCACCGCCCGGATTTGTGAGGTCTATTCCAGGCAGGACACTTCCGACAAGATCGACGTGGCGGCCATCCACGCCGCTGTCCACCACGGCAACCGTCACTCCCGTGCCGATCGAGGTGGCATGCGCCTCTCGGATGCGCAGTTTGGAAAGAAACCACTGGCCGTCACGGACATTGTCAGCCTTTGCCGGAGCTGGAGTGCTGAGGAGCATGGTCAAGGCAGACACTGTCGCTACTAACTGCGCTCGCCGCCTAGCCATTCGGCCTCCGAATCATTATCCGGTTGCCGTATTCATCCTCGTAGTCGGTTGTTACGTAGTTTGTCTCTGCTCCTGCGCTCGACTGTGGACCAATGATCGGCGGGACCACTGCGAGTTGGCTCGTTGGGAAGCGTTCGAGCGGCCGTCGGTAGCCCTGCCAGGGACGGTGACCACCGTTGGCGGGTAGGCCTGCCGGCACCCCGCCGACCATCGCCCCTGACTGTCCAGCCCTGCCCCCACGCACCGCCGCTGCGGTCGGCCGGCTCGTCGTAGGCTCAGCGTCGTAATTTGGGGTGTCGTAAGCTATTGATCGACTTGGGTACCTCAGCTTTGGTGGGGCCGGCCGCGCTTGAGGCGGATGGGCTGCTTCGCCGGCAACGAAGCCCGGCGGTGGTCCGACCGATCCCGAAGGCACCTGGAGACCATGCGCGATGCTGGTGTCGACGCCTGGGTTAGTGCCAGTCCCCGGTGGTGCGTCTGTGGGGTAGGAAGCACCGCCGGCTATGGCCTGCAGCTGTGGCCCGGCGCTTCGATCTGCAGGGTGAGAGTCGACGGTTGACGGGTATCCACCACCTGCCAGACCCACCGGTTGTTTCGGTACCCATGACGGAGGATGGGTTGGCGCTTGATCCGTTGTTGTAGAGCTGTCGCCCGCCGAACCAACCGGACGGCGTCCCTGCTGGGGAGTCGTGTCCGACTCGTTGGCTAGGAGCGGTCGCTCCTGAAGGTCATACTCGGTAAGTACCGGCACCGGGTAGAAGTCGGCGATGGCCTGTTCGTAGGACTCGTCGAGGGACTTGACGATCGCGCGGGCGTACCGCTGGCGGGCATCCTCCGGGATGGGGGCGCCGGCCAGGACGGCGAAGTCCTTCTGCTTGGCGTCCAGCGTTTCGGCCGCCGTGCGCATCACCTGGTCGTTATGGCGGGCCGCCTCCGACGTGGCTCGCATCGCCTGGATCACACGGTCCATCTCCGCCAGGTAGGTCGCACCTGCCGGCGACCGCCAGACCTCGGCGAGCTTCCGCTGGCCGTCCTCAAGCACGGCCAAGGCCTGCTCTACCGCCTTGGCAACGCCGACCCAGGGGCCGCCCGCGTGCCGGAGGTGGTCTGGCTGGTCCGCGTACATCAGCCGGGTCAGCTCCTGCATGCCGCCGAGGTCGTCAACCACCGGCACCCTCCCCGCGGAAGCCGGCCAGGACCGAATCCGAAGTGGATCTCGCATACGCGTCCGACTCGGTGTACGCGCTGGCGACGTACGATGCGGCGTCGCGCAACCGGGCGATCAGGTCGTCCAGCTGCTCCACCGCCGCCGCGAGGGTCGCGAGCCCATCGGCGTTGAGGGTTTTGAGCCGGTGGGCGCCGGGCGGGCCGGAGCCGGTGAACGTGTCGACCAGCCAATGGCCGACCGAGTTGTTCGCCGCCTGGGTCAGCCCGACCAGGCGGTGAAGCTCCTCCGACCAGGCCTGCAAGCTGGTCACATTGACATTGATCTCGTGGTAGGGGTTGCCGTCGTCACCAACGGTGAGAGCCATCGATGCCTCCCCAGCGTCACCGAATGCAGGCTCACTGTAGGGGCGGAAAAGTTGCCGCTCAACCCCTGTGGAAAACCCCTGGTCTTGACACGGACATCGACTGAGTTAGAGACGGGCCAGCTTCAACCGCTACGCTCACGATTGTGGGCATTCCGCAACCGCCTGAGCGGCCAGGCGTACCGACGGATCCGATGGCCGGGCCACCACCGGCGGGCGGGACAGCGGGCTGGCCGACCAGCGGCGGGCCGACAGGGGGACCAGCGGGTGGGCCGCCCATGAGCGTGTCGGGCCCGGGGCCGGTCAGCGGTGCGCCCTTCCCCGGTCAGCAGGGTCCTGCTCTCGCACCGCCCGTTCCTCCGCCACGGTCGGGCAGCAGGGTTATCTCACGCAACAAGCTCCTGCTGATCATCCTGATTGCGGTTGGCATGGTGGCGCTGGTCGGCGGAGGCGTCGGCCTCCTGCTCTACAACCGGGCAACCGAGATCGACCGCAGCACGCCGACCGTCGCCGTACGGCAGTTTCTGCACGCAGCCTTTGTCGATAAAGACGACAGCCGAGTGAAGCTGTTCACTTGCAAACAATGGACGAAGGAGCGGACAGCTGAAGTCCAGAGAAGCTTTGACCCCTCAGTCAAGGTCACCTGGGAACGCGTGGTCCTGAAGTCCAACCAGGACGGCAAAGCGCTCGTGACGGCCCAGATGCGGCTGGTTTTTCAGGGCCTTGTGGACTTCCAGGAGTGGCGGTTCGACGTCGTCAAGGAGAACGGGTGGCGAGTGTGCGCCGCCGGTCCAGCCTGATCCGGCGAGCTGCCGGCTCACTCCAGCCAAACCTGGTCCGTGCGCAGCTCGGTGGCATCCGGGACCTTGCCTAGCAACGCCCACTGGTACCACTCGGCCTCGCTGCAGACCCGGACGCAGCTAATCCCGTCGTCGCTCTGGTAGACCTCGGTCACCGCGCGCAAATCCCGCACCTCTCCATCGGGTACGAGCTGCACTACGCGCCGCCCAGTGACGGTGTGCGCGTCCTCGGGCCGGACCGGGTCGCGTCGCGGTGGTGCGTCCAAAGTGGCCGGCCGCTCGGGGTCGGTCGGTGGCGCGCCAGCCGCCGTCTCCTCGACCCAGACCCGGTCGATCGGCACGAGTGGCGCGAAGACCTCGAGCTGCTCGGTCTCGGCCCGGTAGTAGTCCTGCTCGGTCAGCACCGGCACATACGTGCGGCTGCCGTGCACCACCGGGTCGTCCGCGCGGAGGTCACCACGCCAGCCCAGCCCCGGCATGCCCACGACGACCCGTCGGCCGCGCAGCGAACTGAGGCTGGACGCAGGAACTGGAACGACCGGCGCCGGTCTTCGCCTGGCGGTCATCGCGACTCCAGAGGGGCGCCGACATCAGCCATGAACCGTACCGGGTCCACCGCGCCGGTCTTGTGCCCGTCGCCGTTGAGGTGCACCTCGAAGTGCAGGTGCGGGCCGGAGGAGTGGCCGGTGGAGCCGACGTACCCGATGACCTGTCCGGCGGCGACGGTCTGGCCGACGCGCACCTGCGGTCGGTGCCCCATGTGGCAGTACCGGGTGATGACGTTGCCGGCGTGCAGGATGTCCACATACCACCCGCACCCCCGGACGTTCACGCCGCCATCGCCGACGCAGTTGTCGGTCGCTTGGCACATCGAGACCAGCACCTCGCCGGCGGCCGCCGCGTGGATGGGCGTGTCACGAGCCACGATGAGGTCGACGCCCTGGTGGTCCCTGCGCTGCGCGGTGCGGAAGCCGGAACCGACCAGGGCGCCCTTGACCGGCGCGGTCCAGCCGGACGCGGCGATCTCGCCTTGGCTGGCGCAGCGCAAGTGGGTCTCCGAACCCGCGGCCCGCGCCCCGCCACCGGTCAACGCATCGACGATCTGCGTGGCGAGTGGTTCGTGTTTGGCGTACGCGTCGGGGTAGGCGCTGCGCTGGACGGCCTGCGCCGCGTCGGTCAGCGGCATCCGCTGCCAACCCTCCACCTTCACCAGCTTCTCGAAGAACTTCCGCGCGGCGTACGCGGGATCCTGAAGCTGCTCCGGGGTGCCCCACCCCATGCTCGGTCGCTGCTGGAACAGGCCGATCGAGTCGTGGTCGTTCCGCGGGCCGAGATCGGGCAGGTTGCGCAGCCACGACTCCTGCAGCGCGGTGGCGACGCCGATGACCCAACCGCGCGGCGGCACGCCCATCTGCTGCGCGACGCTGACGATGATGGCGGCGTTGCGCATCTGGTCGGCGTCGATGTTGCTGAGCTGCGGCAGCTTGCCGTCTGGGTCGACGGTCTGCTGGATGCCGCAGCGGCCGCTGGCCAGTGTGAAGGAGTCGCCGTCGTCTTCGAGACCGAGCAACAGGGCGCTGGCCGCGCCGCCGAAACAGAGCAGCAGGAGCGCGGACGCGAGCGCCGCCGCGAGCACCGCCCGCCTCATCCCCGACTCCAGTCCACACCGTCGACGAGCCACTCGCCGTCGGTCACCACCATGCGGAGCTCCACGGTCCCGCTGTCCACCGGTACGCTGACCGCTGCCGCACCCGCGCTCTGCCGAATAAGCTGAGCCTCGCCGGTGGTCCGTTCCGCGGGAACGCCCGCGGGGTCCACCCCAGACAGTTTCTTGGCCAGTTCGGGCGTGGCGTATGGGGTGAGGCCGGCGTGCCACTGCCGCGCGCTGAGCTGCCTGCGCAACCACGCCTGGATGAACTGGTTGGCTACCGTCAGCGGCTGGGCAGCCCCGGGGGCCAGCGACGGCTCGGGCGGTGCGACGCTCGGCCCGCCATCCACACCGTCGTCCTGATCAGACGGCGCAGCACCGGGGGTGCTCTGTATGCCCGAATTGGCTTGCACGGTGGCGGAGCCAGGATTGCTGCCACCGACGGCCCGGCCTATCCCGACCACGATCGCCACGACGGAGGCCAGGACGACGGCGATACCGAGCCGCCCCTTCAGCCTTTCCAGGATCCACTGCATGGCATCCGCCTAGAGGTCCCGCCGCGCCTCGGCGCGCACTCGGCCGCTCACTCCGTTTGTCGCGGCCGGCTGCTCGGCCGGCCGACCGGACGGCGTGCGGGACGGGCGGTAGATGACGTAGTTGGGCTGGACCTCGGGCTGGGTCGGTTCGCTCCAACCACCACCGGTCGGCGCAGGCATCCGCCGCGGTGGACCTGCCGGCTCTTTGGGCGGCTCACTGGTTGGCGGCGGTTCCGGCGCGGGTAGGTCGAGATCGTCGCGCTGGTACTCGGGCCGCGGCCGCTCCTCGGCCGCCGCCACGGCACGGCGCCTCCGCCCGCCGAACGTCGGCTCCGGCGTGCCACCCGGCTCGACCACGGCGAGCCGGGCCGCCGCCCGGATGTCCCGGAAGAAGCGCCGGTGCCAGGAGCCGGCCGAGGTGACGGCCTCGGTGCTGTCCCGCCCGCCGAGCTGGGTGATCCGCCGGTACGGCCGCAGCAGGATCCAGCCGACGACGCCGGTCAGCCACACCAGCACCACCTGCAGCCAGCCGGGAAGCGTCGCCGTGCCCATGATGAGGTCGACCGCGAACAGGTAGACCGCCGCGCCGGCGCCGAAGACCACGATGTTGAACAGCGCCGCCACCACCGCGTTGCCCAGCCGGCGGATGCCGGCGCTCGCCGGCCGGAGCAGGCCGACGGTGCCCAGGATCGGTGCCGCGATCACCGCCCACCGGAACAGCAGGAAGCCGAGCAGGACGAGCAGGGCCGCCGTGATGTCGAACATGGCGAACAGGAAGGCGGAGAGCATCGCGATGAACCCGGCGCCGATGCGGTCCATCCCGTTGGCACCCTGCAGATATTCGTACGCCTCCGGATCCTCGGCCTTGATCTGCTCGGCGACCTTCATCCACTGGTCCTTCTTCTGCTGGATGATCACCTCACGGGAGGCCGGGTCCTCGCGGATGTCTTCGATCTCGCCCCAGGTGAAGGACTTCGCGTCGTAGAGCGCCAGGCCGTACTTCTGCGCGGTCGGGCTGTCCGCCGAGCCGAGCGTGCCCCGAAGCCAGTTGCGGTAGAGGAACGCCTCGGTCACCGTGTCGCTGGCCCGTACCGCGGGCGGCCGGTTATCGGCGCACGCCGCCTTGTTCGGCAGCTTGCACTGGTCGGCCGGGATCGCCTTGCTGGGCGGGCCGACCGCGCTGTGCACCGCGTTGAGCCCGGTGATCAGCGACTCGTCGGCGGCGTGCGCGGAGACGGTCGGCCAGGCGGCGAGCGCGGTCACCACCACCATGACGAACAGGGACCAACCGGCCGTCGTCATCGCCGCGCTCATGTCCGACTGCCGGGAGCGCCAGATCAGGTAGAGGCCGACGACGGCCAGGGTTATCACGCCGAAGACGCTGAACACTTGCTGGTAGACCGCGCGGGTGGCCTGCTGGACCAGCGGGTCGGCCCATCCCCACATCTGGCCCGGGTCCCACGCCCGTTCCCGGATCGCGTTCGAGGCGCCGATGATGCCCGTGGCGATCATGAACTCGCCGTTGGCGATGGTGGTCTCAAACCGCTGGTCGGCGTTGGTTATCGGTGCCGTGCAGCTGCCCAGGTCGTACGTGTTGAAGTTGTATCCGGCGTAGCCGTACTGGCTGTACATGCCGGCCGCCCCCGGCTTCCTGGACGACTCGGGGCGGCTGGCGAACCATCCGGCCATGCCGGCGTCGGGCGCGTTGGGCGTAGGCGGATTTAGACAGGTGAGGCGCTGGCTGCTGACCTTGCTCAGCCGGTCGACGCAGCCCTTGAAGTCCGCCTTCCACTCCTCTATCGAGCAGAGTTTCGCCGCCGCCGCCGTAGACGGCGCTGCGGCCAGCAACGCCGGGCTGCCTGCGGCGGCCGCCGCCCGGCTGCCGGCCGCCGCCGGAGCGGCCGGGAACGACACGGTGGCGATCGCGATCACCAGGCTGGCCAGGACCAGCGCGACCAGCCGCTCGACCCAACCGACCGGGCAGGCGGGTCCGCTGGCACGCATGGACGGCCGCCCCAGGCGGCGTAGGTGGGCGGGCACCTCAGGCCTCCGGCCGGTCGTCGGTGAGGGGGTCCGGGGTGGCGCCGGCCGCGGGCAGGCTGGGTGCCTCTGCCGAGGCCGGGGTCGTGTCGAGGTGGTCGAGCAGCCCGGCGACGTAGGAGACGTCGACTCGGACCTTCTGGACCCGGCCGTCCACGTCCCGCATGACGAACTCGCGGAAGCCTAGCCGCTGCGCCGACGACGTGTCCACCATGGACAGGCCGGCCAGCACCTGTTCGTACCCGTCGTTGACCGGTACCCGCAGCAGTCGCAGCGCCTCTGCGGCGATCTCCGGGTCCTCCGCGATCCGGCCGACGAAGACCGTGGAGACCAGATTCTGCACGTCGAGCCCGAGGATGTCCCGCGGGTTCTGGGAAGCGACCAGCGCGGCCAGGTTCCACTTGCGGGAGTCGCGGGCCAGCCGGACCAGGAACGAGCGGCCAGAGCGCCAGCCCTCCATGAAGTGCGCCTCGTCCAGGCCGACCAGCTTCCGCGAGGACATGTCGCCGCCGTAGCTGCGTCGCACCGCGAGCCGGTGTGCGGTGTGCAGCATCGGCAGGGCGAGCGCCTCCTCGGCCGACCAGTACTCCCGCTCAATCTTGAGGTCGGGCAGCCGCAGCCCGGCCATGGTGATGACGGTCAGCGCGGCGTCCGCGCCCAGCACTTTCTGCTGCGGCGAGCCGAAGAACAGCAGCGCGAGCGGCATCTCGGCGGTGTCCAGCAGCAGGTTGGCCAGCTCCCGCCCTTCGTCGTCGGCCAGGCCCTGCAGGCAGGCCACCACATCATCCAGTGTGGAGGTCTCCTCGGCCGGCACCTGGCGCACCGCGTGCCGCAGCAGGGTCGCGGTGGACGCCTCCCTGGCCACCTGGGGCGGGACCAGCATGGAGCAGATGTCCTGGACGAGCATGCGCCGCTCGGCCCGGGCGTTCGACACGGCGATCTCGTACTCCCGGTCGCCGGCCGGCCCTTCCGGGAACTCCGTCCGACGCGGGGTGGGGATCAGCGAGTACGGCGCGAGGGTGCCCTGCTCGGACCCGGTCAGGTTGATCACCCGGCTGAACGGCCGCAGCTCAGGCATGGCGCACAGCCGGGCCAGCGGGCCGGACGGGTCGAGCAGGGTGACCTGCACGCCCCGCCGCGCGGCGAGGTAGCCGAGCGCACCGAGCAACGTGGACTTCCCCCCGCCCGGCTCGGCGACGAAGACCGCGAGGCCGGAGCGCTCCCGGACCTCCATCGGGAAGTGCAGGTCCAGGAAGACGGGGCGCCGGCAGGTGCCGGCCGTGCGGCCGATCAGGTCACCGCGCCGGTCGCCCACAGTGGACGCCGCCTGGGGCAGCGCGGCGGCGAGCAGCTTCACCGGCATGCGCCGCACGTAGCCGGTGTTCGCGATCGGCTCGCCGGGAATGAACTCGCGGGCCAACCAGTCCTGGTTCTTCGGATGCTGGAGGGAGATGCGCAGCTCGCGGGAGTACAGCTGGATGACCCGCCTTGCCCGTTCCAGGCACTCCTCCCGCGACCGCCCGCCGACGGCGATGCGGTGCCAGCCGTGTGCCCGCGCCGACTCGACGGGCAGTCCGGTGGTCATCTCGTCGCCGATCACCAGCGCCCGCTTGGCCAGCCGCTCCAGCTCCGGCGGTGCGTCGATGCCGTGCTCGGCGTAGTCCAGCTGCTGGGACCGGATCATCCGTAGCCGGTGTTCCAGGTTGCGGAACGAGTCACCGGGTCCGAGGATGTCCACTCTGGACGAGAGCTCCATCGGCCAGGGCAGCCGCTCGTGGAAGTGCAGCCAGGGTTCGTGCCGCTCCGGGATCTCCAGCGGCTCCATCCGGCCGACGGTGAGCACCGCCACGTGCCGCTCCTCGCCGGTCATCCGGTTGACCAGCTTGACGGTCGAGCCGTACGGCGAGCGGTACCGCTCGATCTGCTCGGTCAGCGCAAGCAGGTCACCGCGCTCCCACTTCCCGTCGCTGACCGGGGAGAGCATCGTGGGCGGGGACATGCACAGCGCCACCGACCGGTACAGCAGCCACTCCAGCTCGCTCGGGGTTGCCCGCCGGCCGCGCATGCCGAACGCCCCGAGCACCTCGTCGAACTGCTCCACGGTCCGGCTCAGCCGCCGCCGTTCGCCCTCGGCCACGCCCCGGCCGAAAACCCGCAGCACCTTCTCGACGAGCGAGTCGCCGAGTGACCGGCGGGCGAAGGTGATGCCCAGATAGGTCTGGCCCTCGGCGTGGTTGACCGACAGCAGGTGCCGTTGCGCCGCGACCAGATGGTCCGCCCAGGAGCTGGCACCGTCCACTGTCGGCAGCGGATGTGCGGTGTTGGCGTCGATGGTGCGGGCCCACTCATCGGCCGGGAACGGTCGGGTGGTGCGGCGCAGGTGCAGCCGAAAGCCGGCCAGGCCGGCGTACTGCTCGGAAATGGCCAACAGCAGCGCCTCGCGCTCGGCATCCGGCCGGAACGCCCACCGCACCTCGGGCAGCCAGTACCAGGCGGTGACGGTGTTCGGGGTGAAGGTGAGGTGGCCGGCGATCTCGGTGATCGCCAGTTCCGCCGCGGGATCGCGGTCGTTGAACTTGAGCTTGCCGGATCCTGGTCGCGGCGCCGGCTTGCGGGGCTGGACGGGCCGGGTGCCGCGCTTGTCGGCCGTGGACCGCTTGTCGACCGTGGACCGCTTCTCAGCCGGTGGCCGCTTCTCCACCGCGGGCCGGGTGCCCACCGCGGGCCGCTTCTCGCCGCGCCGGCGCGGCGCCGGAAGGTTCGCTGGCGGTGTCTCCGTGACCCCGGCGGGACCGTCCGTGGGAAGGACGGCATCCAACCGCACCGGAGGCCGGTCCGCGGTGCGCTGCGCAGGGGCCTCCCGCGGCCCCCCCGGCAGGCGTTCCGTGGCGGACGCCACGCCGACGCGATGACCGTTGCTGTCGCGGGCTACGTCGAGGGTCTTCCCGGCCGGCTCCGGCGCGGCTGCGTCGGCAGCGCCGCGCGAGCCAGCGGGCGACGCTGGATCGGCGAGATCGTCCGGCCAGACTGCCGGCCCGGCCGCAGGCTCCGGGCCCGGGCGCTGCGGGCCAGCCAGAGCCTGCAACTCCTGCCCAGCGGAACGGCTCCGGTCAGCCACCCCGCCGGCGCCGCGATCCCCGTTGAGGCTCCTGGCATCGGCGGCAGGAGGCGAGTCCTCGCCGCCCGCGGCGGTGGCGCGGCCAGGGGCGGCGGCACGGTCCTGCGCGGCGGCACGGTCCGGCGCGGCGGCGCGGCCTGGGGTGGGGGCGCGGTCGGGGTCGGGGATGCGGTCCGCGGCCGCGCCCGGCGACCGGGCCGACACCGTGACCGTGGGCGCCGGACTACTCACCAGGTCCAGGAAGGGCGAGTCGATGTCATCCAGCGGATCCGCCCGTCGCGCTGGCCGCGCGGCCGTGCCACCCGTACGCGGCCGGGCTGGCTGCGGCGGTTGGAAGACGGCGACTGGTCCGTCGGCGGCCGCGGCGAGGTGATCGTCGCCCACCGCCGGATCGTCCGGTGACTCGACGTGATTTTCGGGATGCCCAGTGTGATTACCCGGTTCGGCCGACCTGCCGGCCGGGCGGGGGACGCTCGGCGGGCTGGAGCCCGTCATACCAGCTCCTCGCGGACGCGGATCCGGGTCGCCACCAAGCGCGGGTCACGCTGCTCGGC
>Ga0310834_100352_pt1 | contig 61054 bp, 34 predicted proteins | sample SM_ome_2_FD_201314 | JGI IMG/M metagenome (GOLD analysis project Ga0310834, IMG submission 201314) | Sorghum-adapted microbial communities enriched on stacked mutant (SM) sorghum from Joint BioEnergy Institute, Emeryville, California... ...
CCGTCGCCGGAGCTGGCAGCCCTGCACCTGGCGCTGTTGCGCGCGCACCCGGCGTCCGACGGCGGTTCGCCGGCCTCCGGCGGTCCCGGCGTGCCACCCCCACCGGGCCCGGGGACGCCCCCGCCGGCCGGCGTCGGGCTGCCCGTGCAGCTCAGCAGCTTCGTCGGCCGCGAGGACGAGCTGGCACGGGTCGAGCGGCTGCTCGGCGAGGCGAGGCTCGTCACGCTGCACGGGCCGGGCGGGGTCGGCAAGACGAGGCTGGCGGTCGAGGCGGCCGGCCGGCATCCCGGGGAGGTTCGGCTGGTCGAGCTGGCGGCGCTGGCCGGCGGGGCGGACGTGGCACAGGCGGTGCTGGCCGCCCTCCACCTCCGCGACGCCGGGCTGCGCGCCCCGGGCGGTGCGCCCGAGGCCGCCGACCGGCTGGTCGCGGCGCTCGCCGACCGGCGGCTGCTGCTCGTGCTGGACAACTGCGAGCACGTGGTCGCCGAGGCGGCCCGGCTCGCCGCCCGGCTGCTCGCCGCGTGTCCCGGGGTGCGGATCCTCGCCACCAGCCGGGAACCGCTCGGGATCACCGGCGAGGTGATGTGCCCGGTGCGTGGCCTGGCGGTGCCGGGGGCGGACGTCACCCCGGCGCGGGCTCGGGAGTACGCCGCCGTCCGCCTGTTCGCCGACCGGGCCGCGGACGTCGTACCGGGCTTCGCCGTCGACGACGACAACGTCGCCGCGGTGCTGCGGATCTGCCGTACGCTCGACGGCCTGCCGCTGGCCATCGAGCTCGCCGCGGCCCGGTTGCGGGCGCTGCCGGTGGCCGAGCTCGCGGCCCGGCTCGACGACCGCTTCCGGCTGCTGAACCGGGGCAGCCGGGTGGCCGCGCCCCGGCACCAGACCCTGCGGGCCGTGGTGCGGTGGAGCTGGGAACTGCTGGACGACGCCGAGTGCCGGCTGGCGCGCCGGCTGACCGTCTTCGCCGGCGGCGGCACGCTGGACGCGATCGAGCGGGTCTGCGGCCCGCTCGCCGGCGCGGACGTGCTCGACGTGCTGACCGCGCTGGTGGACAAGTCCCTCGTCGAGGCGGTCGGCGGCCGGTACCGGATGCTGGAGACCATCCGCGCCTTCGGCGCCGAGCGGCTGGTGGAGGCCGGCGAGGTGGAGCCGCTGCGCCGGGCGCACGCGGCGTACTTCCTGGACCTGGCCCGGGACGCGGACCGCGGGCTGCGGGGCGCCGACCAGCTGACCTGGCTGCGCCGGCTGGACGCCGAGCGCGACAACCTGCACCTCGCGGTGCACCACGCGATCGCCGGCGGGGACGTCGGGACGGCGCTGCGGCTGGTCGCCGCCCTGTCGTTCTACTGGTGGCTGCGCGGCCTGCGGGGTGAGGGCGCGGCACTGGCCGGCCAGCTCGTCGCCCGGCTCGGGTCCGACCCGCCACCCGGGCTGGTCGAGGAGTACGCGCTGTGCGTCCTGCAGGCCTCGCTGGGCGGCCAGGGCACCGCGGCGTCCGACGTCGCCCACGTCGGCGGCATCCTGTGGCGCCTCGGCCGTCCGCCCCGGCACCCGTTCCTGCTCTACCTGTCCGGTGTGGCCACCGGTCCGCCCGCGGACCTGCCGGTCTCGCTGCGGGACACCCCGGCCCGCTGGGTCGAGGTCGTCGGCTCCGAGCCGTGGAGTCTGGCGCTCGGGGCGCTCGGCGTCGGGATGATGTGGATGTTCGAGCGCCGCCACGACGCGGCGTGGACCCAGTTCGACCAGGCCCTGGGGCGGTTCCGGGCCCTCGGCGAGCGCTGGGGGACGGTGCTCACGCTCACCAGCATGATCGAGTTGGCGTACCGTCGGGGCGACCGCGACCCGGCTCCGCTGGTGGACGAGGCGCTGCGGCTGGTCGACGAGCTCGACTCGGCCCTGGACATGGCGGAGCTGCTGCGGACCCGGGCCGACGGGCGGCTCGGTGTCGGCGACCTGGCCGGCGCGGACGCCGACTACCGGCGGGTGGCGGACCTCGCCCTGCGGGCCGGGGCGCCGGAGCTGCGTGCCGCGGCCCACCTCGGGCAGGCGGAGATCGCCCGGATCCGGGGGAACCGGGACCTGGCCCGGCGGCTGGCCGAGCAGGCCGTCGCCGAGTGTCCGACCGGTTGGTTCAACGCCGAGGGGGTGCGGTTGGCCGCGCTGGTCACGCTCGGGCAGCTCGCCGAGGCCGCCGGGGATCTGCGCGAGGCCCGGGCCCGGTACCGCCAGGTGCTGGTCGCGCCGCTGGGGCTGTGGGAGGAGGCCACGCTGAGGACCGCGCTGGAGGGCTGGGTCGGGCCGGTGCTGCGCGACGGCGACCCCGAGCGGGCCGGCCTGCTGCTCGGGGCGGTGACGGCGGTGCAGGGCACGGCGGGTTCGGCGGCCGTCGTGGCGGGCACGCCGGTGGCGGGCGCGGTGCGCGAGCGGCTCGGCGCGGCGGCGTACGAGCGGGTCTACGCCCGGGGAGCGGCGCTGTCCCGCGAGGAGGCGATCGCCCTGCTGCACGACTCCTGACCCGCCGGCACACCCGGTCGCGTCTCCTGCCGGTCGGTCCCCCGATTCCGGGCGTGGTGACCGGGCCGTCAGCGCGCGGTGCGCGGTCGGTCAGCGGGGTGGGGAACCCTCGGGGCCATGACCAGCAGGACACCAGCGGTCGTCGCCGAGGGACTGCGCAAGCGGTACGGCACGACCTGGGCCCTCGACGGGCTCGATCTGACCGTGCCGGCCGGCACGGTGTACGGGATGTTGGGGCCGAACGGCGCCGGCAAGACCACGACGGTGCGGATCCTGACCACACTGCTGCGTCCCGACGCCGGTCGGGCCCGGGTGGCCGGGTACGACGTGGTCCGCCAGCCGCAGCGGGTGCGCGGCGTGATCGGGCTCACCGGGCAGTACGCCGCAATCGACGAGATCCTCAGCGGACGGCAGAACCTGGTCCTCTTCGGCCGGCTGCACCACCTGTCCCGCCCGGCCGCCCGGCGGCGTGCGGACGAGCTGCTGGAGCGGTTCGGACTCGTCGAGGTGGCGGACCGCTCGGCGGGGACGTACTCCGGCGGTCTGCGGCGGCGCCTCGACCTGGCCGCCAGTCTGGTCGTGACGCCCCGGGTGCTGGTTCTCGACGAGCCGACCACCGGGCTCGACCCGCGTAGCCGTAACCAGCTGTGGGCGGCGGTCCGCGAGCTGGCCGCCGGCGGGACGACGGTGCTGCTGACCACCCAGTACCTGGAGGAGGCGGACCAGCTGGCCGACCGGGTCTGTGTGATCGACGCCGGGCGGATGGTCGCCGAGGGGACGCCGGGGGAGTTGAAGGCGCGGTTCGGGGCGGACCGGGTCGAGCTCGTCGTCCGCGACGCGGCCGACGTTGTCACCGCCGCCGGGATCCTGGAGCGGCTGACGGCCGGGCCGGTGCACGTCGACGCCGAGCTCCGGCAGCTCGGCGCGCCGGTCGCGGACCGGGTCGCCGCGCTCGGTGAGGTGATGCGGGCGCTGGAGGCCGCCGCGGTGGCGGTCGAGGACGTCGCCCTGCGCCGGCCGACCCTGGACGAGGCGTTCCTCCACCTGACCGGCCGTCCGGCGCGGTCGGCGGTCGCGGCGGCGGGATCCGCCCCGGCGGTGCCCGGGGTCGGTGGGCCCGGCCGGGAGGCGGGGGTGACCCGATGACCAGACTGCGGTGGGCGATCGCCGACGGCTGGGTGATGACCGGGCGCAACATGGCGCACGTGATCCGGTCGCCGGAGGAGCTCGTCCTCTACTTCTCGCTTCCGATCATGTTCGTGCTGGTCTTCGGCTACGTCTTCAGCAGCGGGATGACGGTGCCCGGCGCGGGAAGCTACCGGGAGTTCCTGCTTCCCGGCGTGTTCGTGATGACCATGCTGTACGGCCTCGGGGCCACCGGGACCGGGATCGCGGTGGACGCCGGACGGGGGGTCGTGGACCGGTTCCGGTCGATCCCGATGGCGCGGTCGGCCCTGCTGACCGGCCGTACCGGTGCCGACCTGATCCGCGCGTTGCTGGAACTGGCCACGCTGGTCGGGTGCGGGCTGCTGGTCGGCTGGCGGTGGCGCAACGGCGTGCCCGACGCGGTCGCGGCGGTGGGCCTGGTTCTCCTGCTGCGGCTCGCCCTCACCTGGGTCGGGATCTTTCTGGGACTGGCGGTGCGGAGTCCGGACACGGTGGGTGTGATCGTCTTTCCGCTCGCCTTTCCGCTCACCGCGCTGTCCAACATCTTCGTCGCCCCCGAGCTGATGCCCCGGTGGCTCGGTGTGGTCGCGGAATGGAACCCGCTGTCGGCCACGGTGGCCGCCGCCCGGGAGCTGTTCGGCAATCCCGGTGTCGGCGGGGAGTCCTGGCCGGCGCGGCATTCGGTGCTGCTGGCCGTGGCCTGGCCGCTCGTGCTGGTCGCGGTGTTCGCACCGCTGGCCGTGCGCCGGTACCGGCGGCTGGGACGCTGAGGGTGCGTCGGCCCGGCCGCCCGCGGGCCCTGCCGGCGGGCGGCCGGGTGCCGGTGCGTGGCCCCGGTGCGCCAGGTTTGTCGCCATCTTGACGAAAACTCGTCGCGTTGTTTATCGTCGTGATGACGATAATAGGAGGGGTGGACGTTCCATGGCCGACGTGACGAGGCGGTTCTTCCTGCGGCACCTCCGGGGGACACCCACCACCTGGGTGCGGCACCACGTCGGAGGCCGGGTCAGGCACGAGGGCACCGGACAGTCCTTCTGGTACCGGCCGCTGGCGGGCGTACTGAGCGAGGTGCCGGTCGACGACCGGGAACTGCCGCTGATGTTCCACGCCCGGACCAACGACTTCGCCGACGTCACCGTGCAGGCCACGGTGACGTACCGGATCGTCGACCCGGCACTGGCGGCGAGCCGGCTGGACTTCTCGATCGACCCGCGCACCGGCGTGGCCCGAGGCCGCCCGCTCGACCAGATCGCCACGCTCCTGGCCGAGCTGGCCCAGCAGCCGGCGCTGGACCTGCTGGCCCGGGTGCCGCTGGCCGAGGCGCTGACCGACATCGCGGCGGTCCGCGAGGCGGTCTCGGCCGGACTGCGCGACGAGGCCCGGCTGGCCGACATCGGGGTCGCCGTGGTGAGCGCCCGGGTCGTGGCGATCCGCCCCGAGCCGGAGATGGAGCGGGCGCTGCAGACCCCGACCCGGGAGGCGGTGCAGGTCGAGGCCGACCGCGCCACCTACGCGCGCCGGGCCCAGGCCGTCGAACAGGAACGGGCGATCGCGGAGAACGAACTCCAGAACAAGATCGAGCTGGCCCGGCGGGAGCAGCAGCTCGTCGAACAGCACGGGGCCAACGCGCGGCGCAGGGTGGAACTGGAGGCGGCGGCGGAGCTGGCGGCGGCCCAGGGCGAGGCCGAGCGGGAACGGGTCGCCACCGCGGCGGCGGCCGAACGTGCCCGGGTGCTGGCCTCCGCCGAGGCGGAGAAGGAACGCACCCTCGCCGAGGCCCGGGCCGCCGGGGCCCGGGCGGTCGGCCTGGCCGAGGCCGAGGCGGAGGCGGCGAAGCTGGCCGCGTACCGGGACCTGCCACCCGGGGTGCTCCAGGCACTGGCCCTGCGGGAGATGGCCGGTCACCTCCCCGAGGTCGACCAGCTCACCATCACCCCGGACGTGCTGACCGGTCTGCTGGGCCGGCTCGCCCGGTGAGCGCGACCCTCGCCCCCCGCGTGGTCGTGGTGAGCCGGCGCAGCGAGCTGGACGAACTGCTGGCCCAGCACGGCACCCGGGCGGCCGCCGACCACTACCTCGGCCGACGGGGACGGAACCTGGCCGAGGTCCAGGCCCGCCACGACGCGTTGCAGGCCGCGCTGACCACGGTCGGGGCGGCCGTGCCCGCCGACTGGCGGCGCGGCTACGCCGACCGCGACGACCTCGCCCGCTTTCCGTTCGCCCCCGAGGACATCGTGCTCGCCGTCGGCCAGGACGGCCTGGTGGCCAACGTGGCGAAGTACCTCGACGGACAGCCGGTCATCGGCGTCGACCCGGAGCCGGGCCGCAACCCCGGCGTCCTCGTACGGTTCGCCCCCACCGCCGTCACCCGGCTGCTGCCCGCGGTGGCGGCCGGCCGGGCCCCGGTCCGGCACCGCACCATGGTCCGGGCCGTGCTCGACGACGGCCAGGAACTGTTGGGGCTCAACGAGATCTACGCCGGACACCCGGGCCACCAGTCGGCCCGGTACCTGCTCTCCACCAGCGACGGTCGGCGGGAGCGCCAGTCCTCCTCCGGGCTGGTGGTGGGGACCGGCACCGGTGCCACCGGCTGGTGTGCCTCGATCGCCCGGGAACGCGCCGCCGCCCCGGCGCTGCCGGCCCCCGACGAGCCGGCGCTGTGCTGGTTCGTCCGGGAGGCGTGGCCGTCCCCGGCGACCGGAACCTCGCTGACCGCCGGCCGGCTGGCTCCGGGCGAGACCCTGGAACTGGTCGCCGAGCGGGAACGGCTGGTCGTCTTCGCCGACGGGCTCGAACAGGACCACCTGGCGCTGGCCTGGGGGCAGCGGCTGACCATCGGTCTGGCCGAGCGACGCCTGCACCTGGTGGAACCCGTCGGCTAGCCCCGAGCCGAGCCACCCGGGCGGGCGCGGGGAAGCAACGGCCGCGGGCCCCACCGGGCAGAGGCGACGGTCACGCCCGGGCCTGTGCCCACGCCCGTCCGGGGTGCCGCCGGCGAGCGTGGGCGGATCAGGCGCGGCGCGGGTGGGCGGCGAAGAACCTCCAGATCAGCTCGGTGGCCACCACGCCGGCGTCCGGCGCCGCCATGCCGCCGGCGGTCGCCCCGGGCCAGGCGTGTCCCATCTGCTCGACCAGGTAGACCTCGACGTCGCTGCCGTCGGCGCAGCGGGCGCGGGTGAGCACGACCCCCGCGGCCGGTGGTGGTGCCGGTGCCACCGGCGCGCAACGTAGCCGCCGCTGCCACGCCTCGATCCCGGTACGGAAGTCGTCGACGTACCGGTCCTGGCCGCCGATGAACGTGATCACCGATACGGGCCGGGAGGGCGCGTAGTCGTCGGCCGCCGCCCGGTCCCCGATGAACCCGCCACTGACCACACCGATCGCGGCGAACCGGCCGGACGCCTCGACCGCCGCCCGGAAGCTCAGGTCACCCCCGTTGGACATGCCGGTCAGGTAGACCCGGTCCGGATCGACTCGCCAGGTGCTCACCAGGTGCTCGGTGAGCGCGGTCAGGAAGCCGACGTCGTCGGCCGTGCCGCAGCAGACGAGGGCGTTGAAGCCGCGGTTGATCCCGTCCGGGTACGCGACCAGGAAGTTCTCGCGTGCGGCCAGTTCGTCCAGGCCGACCATCCGGCTCAGGCTCAGCCCGTCGCCGGGATACGGATGCAGCGCGATCACCAGTGGGCTGGGCCGGTTCGGGTCGTAGCCCGCCGGGGCGTGCAGCCGGTAGCGGCGGGTGGTTCCGCCGTGTTCCAGGGTCAACTCGTGCTGTCCCGGCCCCGGCACCTGGGTGACCGTGCTGGCCGAGGGGGCGGGGGCGGACCCGCGCGGGCTGTCACCGCACGCGGCGACCCCGCCGAGCAGTCCCAGCGACACACACCAGGCGACAATCCGGCGCACCCCGGCCCCCTCCCGTTCGACGCGCCCCCACCCTCGGGTCGGGAGCCCGACCGGGGCAACCCTTTCGGCGTACGCCGAATGGCGGCAGCCTGGGGTCATGATCTCGGTTCGGCTTCTCCCGGCGGACCTGGCCCGGGTGCGGTTCGTCCAACGTCCCCACCCGGTCGGCGCCGCGGTCCTGGCCTGTCAGGCGCTGCGTGACCCGACGGCCGCCGCGTTGCTGCCCACCCTCGCCAGACGCGGCGCGGTGGTCGCGTCGGCGGTCCGCCCGCTGTGGCATCTCCTGCCGGCCCGCGGACGCCTGCCCGACTTCCTCACCCCGTACGACGGGCTCGAGTCGGTGGAGGCCGGCATCGAGGCGATTCTGGCGACACCCCGGCGGCGGATCCGCGCCGAGCTCGCCCAGGTGTACGCGCGGATGCCGGCCAGCCCGTGGCGGCGGCGGTTCGCCGCGGCCGACCGGGACGTGCTCGACGTGCTGGTGGCGGCGCTGCGGAGGTTCTTCGACGCGGTGCTCGCCCCGGACTGGGCGTACCTGACCGCGGCCTACCGGCAGCGGGTCTTCGGGGTCGGCCAGACGTACGCGCTGTCCGGGGTGGACGGTCTGCTCGCCGGGTTGCATCCCTCGATCCGGTGGTCTGCGCCCGTCCTGCACGTCGACAGCTGGTGGAGCGCGGATCTGCCCGGCACGGGCGAAGGGCTGCTGCTGATGCCCGACCCGCTGGCCGGTCCACGGCCCCGGGTGTTGGTCGAGCCGGGGCGGCCGGTACTGCTGGTGTACCCGGCGGCACCGCCGGCGCCGACCCGCCCGGACCCCTCCGGGGTGGATCCGCTCGCCCGGCTCCTCGGCGGTACCCGGGCGGCGGTGCTGCGCCGGATCGGCGAGCCGGGCCGGCACACCACGACCACCCTGGCGGACGACGTGGGAATCAGCGTGTCGTCTGCCTCGGAGCACACCGCCGCGTTACGCGCCGCCGGGCTGGTCGACACCGTCCGGGCGGGTCGCGCCGTCGTGCACCGGCTCACCCCGCTCGGTCAGCACCTGCTGACCGGTGGTCAGGGCGCCGGCGGCTGAGGTGTTGCCCCGGCGGGGGTGCCGCGTCGCGCCGGAGGCCGCCGACCGACGTCCCCCGCCCCGGCCGGCGCCGCTCGTCACCCGGCGCCGTGTCATCCGGCGCCTTGTCGTCCGGCGCGGGGTCAGTCGGCCGCCTTCGGGGCACCCTGGCCGGGATCGATCCGGGCCGGCCCGCGGGCCGAGGGGCGGACGTCGAAGTCGAAGATCGCGGTCGGGATGTAGATGGTGGCGCAGGAGTTGGGGATGTCCACCACCCCCGAGAAACGTCCCTCGATCGGTGCCGCCCCCAGCAACAGGTACGCCTGCTCCGGGGTGTATCCGAAGCGGGTCAGGTAGTCGATGGCGTGCAGGCAGGCCCGCTGGAAGGCCAGTTGCGAGTCCAGGTAGCGCTGCTCGCCGTCGGTGGTGACCGAGATGCCCGAGAAGGCCAGCCACTCGCTGTACCGCGGATCGACGTTGCCGGGCAGGAAGATGGCGTTCTCCGACACCCCGTACGTCTCCATCCCGCCCTTGATGAGGTCCACCTGCAGGTCGACGTAGCCGCCCATCTCGATCGCCCCGCAGAAGGTGATCTCGCCGTCCCCCTGCGAGAAGTGCAGGTCGCCCACGGAGAGGTTGGCCCCGGGCACGTAGACCGGGTAGAAGACCCGGGTCCCCTTGGTCAGGTTCTTGATGTCCTGGTTGCCGCCGTTCTCCCGAGGTGGCGCGGTCCGGGCCGCCTCGGCCGCCACCCGGTCGAAGTCGGCGCCGCGCAGCGAGCCGAGGATCGCGCCGTCGGCCAGGGGCGGCAGCGACAACGGTGGGACCCGGTCGGGGTCGGTGGCACGCAGCGCCGCCTCCCGGGCGTTCCACCGGGCCAGCAGGTCGGCCGACGGGGCGGTGCCCATCAGCCCGGGGTGGATCATCCCGGTGAAGGTGACCCCGGGGATGTGCCGGGAGGTCGCCCGCTGGCCGGTGAAGTCCCAGATCGCCTTGTACGCGTCGGGGAAGTGGTCGGTGAGGAACCCGCCGCCGTTGCTCCTGGCGAAGATGCCGGTGTAGCCCCAGCCCTGGCCGGCGAGCGGCCCGGAGTCCTCCTGCGGGAGCGGGCCCACGTCCAGGATGTCGACGACGAGCAGGTCACCGGGCTCCGCGCCGCGGATCGCGAACGGGCCGCTGAGCGCGTGCACGATCTCCAGTGGCGCGTTCCGGACGTCGTCTGCCGAGTCGTCGTTGTGGATGGCGCCGTCGAACCACTCCCGGCAGTACACCCGGAACGACTGTCCGGGGCGTACCTCGGCCACCGGCGGGATCTCGGGGTGCCACCGGTTGTGGCCGACGATCTCCTGCTCGGTGAAACTCTTCGACGAGTCGAGCGGAAACAGGACCTCGGGCATGGCAGCCTCCTGCTGCGTCAGTCGGGTCGGGGCAGCCGGGCGTGCCCGGGGTGCGGCGTCGCGCGCCGTCGCCGTCGCCCGGCGTCGGGAATCCGGGTCACCACCTCGGGCGTCTCCGCGCTGCGTGCGGTCCGGTCGAGCGCCGCGACCAGCGGCCGCGGCAGCGCGTTCAGCATCGGCGGGGCGAAGACCCGGACTGCCTCGCCGCCGCAGGCGGCGCAGCGGACCCCGGGCGCGGCCTCGCCGATGGGAAAGCGCAGCGGAAAGGTGCCGTCCCGCGGACACCGGTAGTCGTATGTCGGCACGGCTCAAGGATCCGGCCGAGGTGGTGGGCCGCGCAGGTCAACGCCGCAAGTCGGGACCGGTGGTGCGACAGTGCCGGCTGTGGCGTCACGCCTGACGACGGCCCCGGTGCGGTGTCGGCGGACGCGCACCGGGGGTGGGGCGGGACCCGCTCCCAGGCGGGCGTGGAACTCCCCTGCGGGAGTGAGCGGACCTCGCTCCCACGAGGGAGGCGCGGCGGTGCCGGCGGCCCCGATACTGTGCCGATGCGGCAGTGGTGGTGGCGGTTGGTCGGGTGGGGGCGACGGCAGCCTCCGCTGGTGGTCGACGCGGTCGTCGCGCTCGCCTGTTACCTCGTCATCGTCATCAACGCGCTCACCGAGCACCGCACCGAATGGTGGGTGTTCCTGCTCGCCGGGCTGAACGCCGCGCCGCTGGTCTGGCGGCGCCGCCACCCGTTCTGGGTGACCGTGCTGGTCGGCGTCGGCACCACCTGGCTGGCGCTGAGGGGCGCGTTGGGCAACGTCCCCGCCGCCCAGCTGGTCGCCACCTACACCTTCGCCTCGATCTGCCCACCGGTGCACCGGGTGATCCTGCTGCTCGGTACGGGGGTCGGGGTCGCGATCTCGGTCATCCCCCGGAACGAACTGCTGTCCTTCGGGCCGACGGCGATCGCGTTCCTGGTGGCGTACGCGATGGGGACCAGCGCCCGGGCCCGCCGGGACCGGATCGCGCTGCTGGAGGAGCGGGCCCGGCGGCTGGCCGAGGAGCAGCATGCGGCGGCGGCCCGGGAGCGGGAGCGGATCGCCCGCGAGGTGCACGACATCCTCGCCCACTCGATGAGTCTGGTGGTGGTGCAGGCCGAGGCGGGTCCGGTGATGGTGCGCACCGATCCGGACCGGGCCGCGGAGATCTTCGACACGATCTCGACGACCGCCCGGGACGCGCTGCTGCAGCTGCGCCGGGTGCTCGGGGTGCTGCGGTCGCCGGAGCCGACCCGCGCGCCGCTGCCGGGCCTCGACGCGGTCGGTCCGCTGGTGGACGGCGCCCGCCGGGCCGGCCTGGTCGCCGTCCTCGAGGAGCACGGTGACCGTCGGCCGGTTCCCGCGGACCTGGGGGTGACGGTGTACCGGATCGTGCAGGAGTCGGTGACCAACACCCTGCGCCACGCGGCCGCCAGCCGGCTGTGGGTTCGGCTGGACTGGCAGGACACCGCCCTGCGGGTGGAGGTCTGCGACGACGGCCGGGGTCCGGCGGCGTCCGGGTCGGGTGGGCACGGGCTGGTCGGCATGCGGGAGCGGGTGGCCGCGGCCGGTGGGGTGCTGAGCACCGGGCCGGGACGGGACGGCAGGGGGTTCCGAGTCGCGGCGACGCTGCCGGTGCGGTAGGAAGGGCGGCGTGACTGCCGATTCCCCGTTGCGGGTGCTCGTCGCGGACGACCAGACCCTGGTCCGCGACGGGTTCGCCATGATCCTGGGCGCCCAGCCGGACATCGAGGTGGTGGGTGGGGCCGCCGACGGCGTCGAGGCGGTCCGGCTGGCGCGGGAGCTCGACCCGGACGTCGTGTTGATGGACGTCCGGATGCCCAACCTCGACGGTATCCGGGCCACCGCCCGCATCTGCGCCGAGACCGCGGCGCGGGTGCTCGTGCTGACCACGTTCGACCTCGACGAGTACGTCTACGACGCGCTGCACGCCGGCGCCAGCGGCTTTCTGCTCAAGGACATCCGGCGCGAGGAACTGGTCGACGCGGTGCGGGTGATCGCAGCCGGTGAGGCGCTGCTGGCACCCAGCGTGACCCGTCGACTGATCGCCGACGTGGTGGCCCGGCAGCGGCGTCCCCGCACCGACCCCGCCCCGGCCGGGCTGGCCAACCTGACCGCCCGGGAGTTGGAGACCCTGCGGCAGATCGCCCGGGGGCTGTCCAACGCGGAGATCGCCGCGGCGATGTTCGTCTCCGAGCACACCGTGAAGACCCACGTCAGCAATCTGCTCGCCAAGCTGCACCTGCGGGACCGGGTCCAGGCGGTCGTGCTGGCGTACGAGTCGGGTCTGGTGCGGCCCGGGGACGCCGCGGTGGCCGACGGGCCGGTGGGCGCGACTCCCTCCCGCGACTGACCCCGCCCCGGCACGATCTCCCTCCGGCGACGGAACCCACCGTCGCTCCCGGTGGCGATCCGGAACCGGCCCCCGGCGGCCGAGCATCGGTGCGTCCTGATCACAAGCACCCCCTTGGAGAGGGTCATGCTCGGCTCCACAGCCAGATTCACCATCCGGCGTCCGGTCGTGGTCATCCTGATCTGGGTCGCAGTCCTGATCGGCGGCTTCGGTGTCGGTGGCGGCGTCTTCGAGCGGCTCGTCGGTGACGTCGGCACCGTGCCCGGCAGCGAGTCGGAGATCGCCCGGCAGCGGCTGGCGGACGCCGCCGAGCCGGTGCGGCTGACGGCGGTGGTCCACGGTGCGCCGGCGACCGACCCGGCGCTGCGCGACAGCGTCGCGGCGGCGATCGCCGACGTGCGGGGGATCCCGGGCGTCGCCGCGGTCTCCGACCCGCTGCCCTCGGCGGCCACCGGCAACGCGCTGCTGATCACCGTCGACCTGGCGCCGGGGTCGGACGCCGGCACGGCGGCGCACTCGGCGGCGGAGCGGCTGCGCCGGATCGAGGCGCCGCAGGTGGCGGTCGCCGGCGGACCGATCAGCGACGACGAGTTCAACCAGCAGGCACAGCAGGACGTGACCCGGGCCGAGGCGCTGAGCCTGCCGGTGGTCCTGGTGCTGCTTCTGTTCGTCTTCGGCGGGCTGGTCGCGGCGGGCCTGCCGCTGCTGGTCGCGGTGGTCGGCATCGGGGCGACCTTCGGTGTCCTGTACGGCTTCAGCCTCGTCTCCGACGTCTCGGTGTACGCCATCCAGGTCACCACCATGCTCGCCGTCGGCCTCGCCGTCGACTACGCGCTGCTGATGGTGAACCGGTTCCGGGAGGAGCGCGTGGCGACGCCGGACGTGCCGACCGCGGTGGCCCGCGCGGTGGTCAGCGCGGGGCGCACGGTTCTGTTCGCCGGTCTGACCGTGGCGGTCGCGCTCTGCGGCCTGCTGGTGTTCCCGGATCCCTTCCTGCGGTCGATGGGCTTCGCGGGCGCGGCCGTGGTCGCGCTGGACATGCTGGCCGCGCTGACCCTGCTGCCGGCGCTGCTGGTGCTGCTCGGTCGGCGTATCCCGCCGGCGGCGCCCCGCACCGGCGACGGTGTCTTCGGCGCCGTGGCCCGGACGGTGCAGCGCCGTCCGCTGGTGACCCTGGTCGCCGTCGTCGGCCTGCTCGCGACGCTGGCCGTTCCGGCGTTCGACCTGCGGCTCGGGTACGGGGACCCGCGGCTGCTGCCGGCCAGCACCGAGACCCGCCGGATGTGGGAGGCGCTGACCACGCACTACCCGGAGCACACCGGGCCGGACGCCATCGTGGTGGTGGCCTCCGCCGCCGCCGACGACCCGGAGCTGGCCCGGCTACGCGACCGCGTCGCCGCCGTACCCGGCGTCACCCGGGTCGAGGTGGCACCGGTGGCACCGGCGCTCACCGTGTTGCGTGCCGCGCCGGAGCAGCCTCCGGCGTCCCCCGCGGCGGCGGAGGCCGTCGCGCAGATCCGGGCGCTGTCGGCGCCGTTCGAGGTGGCGGTGACCGGTCAGGCCGCCCAGCTGGTGGACTACCGGGCGATGCTCGCCGAGCGACTGCCGTGGGCCGCCCTGGTCGTCACGCTGGCGACCCTGGTGCTGCTCTTCGCACTGACCGGTTCGGTGTTGCTGCCGGTCAAGGCGGTGCTCACCAACGTGCTGAGCCTGGGCGCCGCGCTCGGTGCGGTGGTCTGGGTGTTCCAGGAGGGTCACCTGGCCGGGCTCTTCGGCACGGTGCGCCTGGACACCACGAACCTGACCGTCCCGGTCCTGGTCGCCGCGATCGCCTTCGGGCTCTCGGTGGACTACGAGGTGTTCCTGCTGTCCCGGATCCGGGAGCGGTGGCGGGCCGGTGCCGACCCGCAGCGGGCGGTGGCCGAAGGGCTGCAGCGTACCGGTCGGATCGTCACCTCGGCGGCGCTGTTGCTGCTGGTGGTGTTCGCCGGGTTCCTGATCGGTGGATTCGCGCCGATCAAGGCGATCGGGCTGGGGTTGGTGCTGGCCGTCGCCCTGGACGCCACGGTCGTGCGGATGCTGCTGGTGCCGGCCACCATGACGCTGCTGGGCCGCCACAACTGGGCGGCGCCGGCGGTGTTGCGCCGGCTGCACGCGCGGATCGGGTTCGAGGAGGAGGGGCCGGCGGCGCCGGCGCCGGTGTCACCGGCGCCGGTGGCGGTCGTGGCCGCGAACCGGGGCTGACCCGGTACCGTCTCCGGCCGGCGTCGTGGGCCACCCGGGCGGGTGGCGCCGCGACGCCGGCCCGGCGTGGTGGGCAACGGTGACGGAACCTGTCAGGCGGGCCCGGTCGCGTGGTCCGCCGACGGTGTCCGCGGCTGGACCCCGGACAGGCCCTGCTCGTAGGCGGCGGCGAAGGCCGCGATGGCGGCGTCGGCGCCGGCCCGGTCACCGGTGGCGAGCAGGTCCAGCAGCAGGCCACGGATCACCGCGACGCCGAGTCGGGCGTGGACACGGGCCACCTCGGCCGGTACGCCCCAGCCGGCGGCCAGGTCGACGGTGAGGTCGACCCAGCTCTCCACCACCCCCTCCAACAGTCGGACGGTTCCCGGGCGTCCCCGCAGCGCCTGGCTGTACAGCTCGAAGAAGAGCCGCTCCACCGGCCACAGGGCGGGGTCGGCGAGCCGGTCCCACACCGCCCGGATCGCCTCGGCCGGCGATCTGACCGAGTCGGGGCCGAGGGTGGCCAGGGCAGCCCGCTGCTGCTCCTCGACGTGCCGGACGACCTCGACGAGCAGCCCGTCCATCGAGCCGAAGTGGTAGATCAGCATGCGGTGGCTGGTGCCGATGGCGGCCGCCAGGCCGCGCAGGCTCAGCCCGCTGACGCCGTGCGCGGTGACGTACGCGACGGCACGGGAGAGCAGCTGGGTGCGCGCGTCCGAGCCCATGTACCGTACGGTACACGCATCAGACGTACCAGTTGGTACATGGATGGGAGGGGTGTGCCATGGCGCGACAGCACATCGACGTCCGGGTGCGGACGACGGCCGACCCGGACCGGGTCTACGAGCTGCTGGTCGACGGCGCGGGATGGCCGGTCTGGTCTCCGCTCGGCTCGTTCGAGCTGGAGCGGCCCGGAGACGACGAGCCCGAGGGTGTCGGCGCGATCCGGGTCTTCCGGACCGGGCGCGTGACCAGCCGGGAGCGGGTGGTCGAACGGGTGCCCGGGCGTCGGTTCAGCTACGAACTCGTCTCCGGGCTGCCGCTGCGCGGCTACCGGGCGAACATCGACCTCACCCCGGACGGCGACGGGACGATCATTCGTTGGCACTCGTCGTTCACCGCGCGAATTCCCGGCACCGGGTGGTTCTACCGACGGGTCCTCGACAGCTTCCTCCGCCGGTGCGCGGAAGGACTGGCGGCCCACGCCGCCGCCACCCGGTCCGGCGCGTGACCGGCCACCGGTCCGCTCAATTAGTATGGCGCCCGGGCAACGGCGGCCCGTGGTGGCGACGCCGTTCCGCAGTCGGCGAAGAGCCCGCAACGGGAAGAACTGTTCTCGGGAGAAGGTCCACATGAGCACCGGTGTCGAAACCTTCGAGTTCCAGGCCGAGGCGCGGCAGCTCCTGCAGTTGATGGTGCACTCCATCTACTCGAACAAGGACATCTTCCTGCGGGAGCTCATCTCCAACGCCTCCGACGCCCTGGACAAGCTGCGGCTGGAGGCGTACACCAACAAGGACCTCGACGTCGACACCTCCGACCTGCACATCAAAATCGAGGTCGACAAGGAGAAGCGCACCCTCACCGTCCGGGACAACGGTATCGGCATGTCCCGCGACGAGGTGATCACTCTTATCGGCACAATCGCGAAATCCGGTACCGCGGAACTTCTGCAGAAAATCAAGGATTCGAAGGACGCGGTCGGATCGCAGGAACTGATCGGCCAGTTCGGCGTCGGCTTCTACTCCAGTTTCATGGTGGCCGACAGGGTGACGCTGGTGACCCGGCGGGCGGGGGAGAGCACCGCCACCCGGTGGGAGTCCGACGGCGGGGCGACGTACGTCGTCGAGACCATCGACGAGGCGCCCCAGGGCACCGCGGTCACCCTTCACCTGCGCCCCAAGGACGAGGAGGACCAGCTCTTCGACTACACGGCCGAGTGGAAGATCCGCGAGATCGTCAAGCGGTACTCCGACTTCATCTCCTGGCCCATCCGGATGGAGGTCGAGAAGACCGACGCCGACGGCAAGACCACCACCGAGGTCCAGACGCTCAACTCGATGAAGGCGCTCTGGGCGCGGCCGAAGGAGGAGGTCAAGGAGGACGAGTACAAGGAGTTCTACCGGCACCTCAGCCACGACTGGACGGACCCGCTGGAGGTCATCCACATGCGGGCCGAGGGGACGTTCGAGTACGAGAGCCTGCTCTTCATCCCGTCCCGGGCGCCGTACGACCTCTTCATGCGCAACGCCAAGCGCGGGGTGCAGCTGTACGTCAAACGCGTTTTCATCATGGACGACTGCCAGGAACTCATGCCCGAGTACCTGCGCTTCGTCAAGGGCGTCGTCGACGCCCAGGACCTGTCGCTGAACATCTCCCGGGAGATCCTCCAGCAGGACCGGCACATCCAGCTCATGCGTCGACGCCTGGTCAAGAAGGTGCTCTCCACCATCAAGGAGATGCAGACCAACGACGCCGAGCGTTACCAGAAGTTCTGGCGGGAGTTCGGCCGGGCGGTCAAGGAGGGCCTGCTCAGCGACTTCGACAACCAGAAGACCATCCTGGAGATCTCGTCGTTCGCCTCGACCCACGATCCGGAGAAGCTCACCACGCTCGCCGAGTACGTGGGGCGGATGAAGGAAGGCCAGAACGAGATCTACTACGTGACCGGCGAGACGCGCTCGACGATCGAGAACTCGCCGCACATGGAGGCGTTCCGGGCCAAGGGCTACGAGGTCCTGCTGCTCACCGACCCGGTCGACGAGATGTGGGTCGACGCGGTGCCGGACTTCGAGGGCAAGCGGTTCCAGTCGATCGCCAAGGGCCAGGTCGACCTCGACACCGAGGAGGAGAAGAAGAAGGCCGGCGCGGAGCGTGAGCAACGGCAGAAGGACTTCGCCGAGCTGCTCTCCTGGCTGACGACGAAGCTGTCCGACCACGTCAAGGAGGTCCGCCTCTCGTCGCGGCTGACCACCTCGCCGGCCTGCATCGTCGGTGACGCCCACGACATCACCCCGAACCTGGAGAAGATCTACCGGGCGATGGGCCAGGAGGTTCCGCAGATCAAGCGCATCCTGGAACTCAACCCCACCCACCCGCTGGTCACCGGGCTGCGGGACGCCCACGCCGAACGCAGGGACGACGACGTTCTGTCCGAGACCGCCGAACTGCTCTACGGCATGGCCCTGCTCGCCGAGGGCGGCGAACTCGCCGATCCGGCCCGGTTCACCCGGATCCTCGCCGACCGCCTGGCCCGTACCCTCTGACGACCCTGGTCGTGGGCCTCTGCCCGCTGTGCCGGCGGGGAGAGGCCCACGCGTGTCCCGTGGGCTGTCCGGAGACTCCCTCGGCGGTTCCGCGACCGTGCAGGTGGTCTCACACGGGCCCGGGGAGGCGTCCGCGGGCGCCCAACGGGTGTGCGCCGGGGGATTCGTGCCTTCCTGACCCCGTCCGACACTCCGGCGGAAATCACGAGTGTTCGAGCGACGGCGGAAACCGTTTCGTATCGCTGTCGACCGACTTCTACCCGGCTGGGAGAGGGTCGGCGTGTCCGTTTCCGAAACGACGTCTCGGGGCGGGTGAGACGCAGATCCGCCGGCCCCGTACCGTTGTCCCGAATTGTGGTTGGCCTCGGCGTGGCTGACCGGGTCTTACGCCGCATTCGGCCCGGTCCGGTGTCGACCGTCGTCCGACAGCGTGTTCCGCCCGTCCCGCGACGCTCCTGCCGGTACGGGCGCCCTGGCCAGAACCGACCCGGCCGGGCCGCCACGGCCTGCCTGCGCCTTCTGCGACACGCCGTCCGATTCGATTCCGCTGCCCACCGCCGACCGAAATAATCGGCGCTCTTCCGCGTCGGGGCCGGTTCAACCAAATCGTGTGTTTGATTCGGATAAGCCAGTCTTGCTGCGGTAATCGCCGTACCGTGATTTTCGGTGCTGCGACGACCGGTGGCCCTCGGCGCCCGGGTTGGTGCGGCCCTGTCCCGAACGAAATGCAGGGAGGCTTGATGTCCAAGTTCCGAGGAATCAGCCACGGGAGTACAGAACGGCGGAAAATGCGCGTACGGCGGCCGTCCCGCTGGTTCCTGACCGGGGGCCTCGTGGCGGGAGCCCTGGTGGCCGGGGCGGCCGGCCTGTCCGGCGTCTCCGCCGCCCGGGAGACAGCGGATGGTGACGGGTACGGCGACCACCGCGAGGTGACGTCGGTGCCCTGCGACTCGGCCAAGCTGATCGCCGCACTGGTGCGCGCCGACGCCGCGGGCGGCGGCGTGCTCCGGCTCGCGCCCCGGTGCGTCTACGAGCTCGGCAATCCCACCGGCCACCACCAGGGCCGGCAGACCGGTCCCGATGGCTGGTCGCGCGGTGGGTCAGACACCGGGACCGGCGGGGCGGAGGACCCGCGCGGTGGCCAGGGCACGGCCGTGTCCGGTGGGAACCAACCCGGTGGTACGGGCCCTGCCACGGACGCGGAGCGGGCCGGACCGGGAGCGGACGGGCGTGCCAGCGTGTCGAGCACCGGCGACGGGCCGGCCCAGACCACGCCGAGCACCGCAGGCGCCGGCCGGCCCGGCGGCACGGGGGGATCGGGCGGATCGGACGCGGTCAGGGACGGCGGTACGGGCGCACCGGGCCGAGCCGGCAACGGGGGACCGACCAGCGGTCAGCCGAGCCCGCGCCCGGCCCCGGCCCCGGCGTCGGGCGCCCGCGCCGGCGCGGCGCAGGGCCCGTCGCCGGCGCCGGGCGGCGGCCAGCAGGGCAGCCGCCCCGCCGGCAGCCCGGAGAGCCAGCGCACCGGACCCGACAGCGGCCCGGACAGTGGTTCCGACGGCGAGCCCACCGGCCAGGGCGAGGGCCAGGAGGTCAACCGTCCGGACGACAGGAACCTCCTGCCAGCGATCTACCACCCGATCACGATCGAGGGTCGGGATGCCGTCCTCACCCGCGCTCCGAACGCCGGCGACTATCGGTTCTTCACCGTCCACAACGGCGGTGAGCTGGAACTGATCGACATCACGCTCGACAACGGGCGCGCGGATCAGGGCGGCGCCCTCTGGGTCGAGCACGCCGGCAGTGCCGTCGTCACCCGAACCACCTTCACCCGCAACACCGCCCTCAGGCAGAAGGACGGCGGCGGTGGTGCGGTGTTCAACGACGGCCACATGACCGTCGTGGACAGCACGTTCCGGGACAACACCGCGGCCGGGGCCGAGGGACAGGGCGGAGGTCTGCTCAACGGCGGCGTCCTCACCGTCGAGAAGTCCGCGTTCGTCAACAACAGCGCGGGTGGCATCGGCGGCGGTATGGCCAACTTCCGTGGCGCGGCCGACGTCAGCGAGACCGCCTTCGTCGACAACCACGCGGCAGCCGGCGGCGGCCTGGCCAGCTACTCGGCCCGGACGAAGGTCTGGGACAGCAGGGCTGTCGGCAACACCGCCAGGGTCGGGGGCGGACTGGCCAACGACGACGCCACCCTCGACCTCCGCAACCTCGACGTCCGGCACAACACCGCCACCGTCGACGGCGGCGGCATCTCCACCGTCCGCGGAGTGCTCGTGCTCAACAACAGCACGGTCACCGGCAACACCACCCGGGGTGACGGCAGCGGCCTGTACACCGTCCGGTCGAACACCTCGGTGCGCTGGAGCGAGGTGAACCGGAACACGGCGGTCGGTCCCGAGTCGAAAGGCGCGATCTACGCGGAAGCCGGTCGGCTGAACCTGGTCGACAGCAGGATCGTGGACAACAGCGCCACCAAGGCGCCGGGAGGTCTGTTCGCCAGGGACACCTCCCTCAACCGGGACCCCGACACCGTCATCGCCGGGAACCGGCCCACCGACTGCGGGCCGACCGGGTCCGGCACGGCCCTCTCCGACGACTGCCAGACGCAGCAGCACGGGCAGCACGACGACTGGACCGGGCAGCGGTCCAACTGACCACCCTGCCGGGCGCACCCGCCCACACCCGCCCCGACGGGCCGGTGGGGACGGGTGCGCACGGTCGTGTCCGGCCGTGAGCGCCGGGTCGGACCCGTTCGCGCTCGGCCCACGGGCCCCGCAGTGTCCGCGTCGATGGTCGTACCCGACCGACAGGCCGGCCTCGGCGAGGCGGCGGGTCGCGGCGGAGACCGCCGCCGACCGGTCCGCCTCCGGCCACGCCGATCGGCCCCAGTCCGTTCACGGATCCTCCGGAGCCGACGGCGGGTCGGCCGGCGGTTGGCTGTCCGTGCCGTGGCGGGGCCGGCCAGTCGAACGTCAGCGTTTCGAGGTCGTTCGGCTGGCCGGCCGACACGCTGTTGGGACGGGCGTGTCCAGGGTGGGCTGGTGGTCGGGTCCGACGGCTCGGACTCCGGACCCGCCTGGCCGCTACGCGGATTCGGTGGCCTTGCGCGGGTACCGCGCCGCCAGGCGGCGCGGTACCCCCGGGGGTGGGTTATCTTCTGTGGTCTGCCGGCGTGCCGGGTGGGGGGATGCCGGGCGGGTTGCGGGGTTGGTATGGCGGGCTGTCGCGGTGTCGGCCGGGTTTGCAGCCGGCGAAGGGGCCTGCCGGGCTGCGCAGGGCGGTCAGGAGCGGGCCCAGGAAGTCGCGGTGCCACATCGCCGGGCCGGTCGGGCCGCCGCCGGGGCCGGTCAGTTGGTTCCAGGCCATCTGGAGTCCGTGTAGCTGCATGACCGCCTCGGGGTGGAGCCACCACTGGTCGCACCAGAGTGCTGTCGAGGTGACCTCCCGGACGTAGACCGGGACCAGGAGTTGGTGGACCCACTGTGCCAGGTCTCGCTGGGCCTGGAGACGTTGGTGTCCGCGCAGGTAGGGCATGAACACCGGTCTGGGCGGCGGGTCGGAGGCGACGGGCTCGGGGGTTTCCAGGGGAGGTTCGTCCTCGTCTGGTTCGAGCCCGGGCGCCTGTTCGTCCGGTGGTGCCGACACCATCGTCTGGTCGTCGCCTTTCCGTGTCGTCACGTCTGGCCGGGGTTGTTCGGGCTGGTCGGTCAGCGGTTTCGGCCCTGGTTCTGGTTCTGGTTCCGCATCCAGTCGGGCAGGGTGTTGTACACGCTGTTCGCGATCTGTTGCGGGTTGGGCAGGGCCTCCTGCATGGCGTGGAAGGGGCCCACGGGCTCCCGGGCGACGGACCGGTGTTCCCCCTCACCCGAGATGCGTAGGTCCCTCTTCGCCTCCCGCGCCTTCTGCAGGTACTTGTACGTCCGTGTTGCCTCGCGCTCCTTCCTGCGCAAGTCCTTGTTCAGCTTCTCGGAGAGTTCGTTGATGACGGTGTCGTACTCGGCGAGCGGATTCACCCGGGCGTAGTTCACTCTCTCCGAGATGTACTCGTACAACTCCGGGCCGAGCCTACTCCTCTCCGCGTCGCGCTCGGCCTCTTTTTCCAACTTGTCTAGGTTGGCCAGTATGACGTCTTGCTGCCGTCTTACCGATTCGCCGACAACTGCACCGTCGCCCTGCGGAAAGTTGACGTTCCAGAAGGGCATGTCGTTGTTGTAGGACAAGTCGACGCCAACGTGGGTGCCCTCGTGCATGACCACCTGTTGTGCCGTCATGCCCTCTTGGTCCAGCCACTGCCGGTAGATATTGATCTCGTAGCGGTTGTTGGCGAGCTTGTCCGTGTGGGCTGCCTGGTTGTCTTCTCTGATCTCGAAGGTCGCGTAGCTCAGCGCGGACTCGACGAAGTCCCGCTCGTCCTCCATGCCGCTGCTGGCGGAGCTGTTGGGTGAGTACCTGCCGCCCGCGGCCTCGACGATCCTTCGGGTGTTGGGCCGCTCAGGGCGCCTGCGCTCTTCGTTCTGCTCGGTGTCTGGCACGTCTGCCACCTTTCTCGGAAGGGCCCGTGCTCGGGCCGTTGACAGCGGGCTACAACGACCGACCCACACCGTCGGTTCACCGGCGTCTGTTATGGAACTGTTCGCACTTGGTGCAAGCTGGTGGCGCCGAGGTCAGTACGGCGAGTCGGGCCCGGATCGGGACCACGCCGAGCGTGAGTGCCCAGTTCCCGCCGGTCGCCGGAGGTCTGGTGCGGGTCGCGCGCCGCGGCCCGGGTGAGCTGTTGGGTGGTGACCAGCGCCGGCCGGTGTCCCAGCTGGTCCAGGAAGGCGCGCGTGGTCCGGCGGGTGGCCGTCGATCGGTCAGGACTCACCACGAGGTGCTCCCGGGTGCGATCGAGGAGATCGGCACAACGGTTGGGGACCGCTGTGACGCCGGGTCACCCTACAGATTTCCTGCGGCCAGACCGCCCGTCACGGCGGAGGTCTGTGGGAACACCAACGACAAGGCTTCGGACGATGCGCTCGGCATCGACCTGCTGAACGATCCCGACCTGGTGACGACCGGCCCGTCGGCCGCGTGGCGGACCCTGCTCCGGTTCTGGACGACACCCGGACCGGCGCGGGAGCGATGACGGCGCACGTGGCGATGAGGAACGCGCCGCGGCCCGGCTCAACCGCACCGCGCTCGGCTGCCGACCCCGAACCGCGACGGCCCGTACGGCTCACCGCCCGATTCGCGGCGCACACGGCAGCCGGTGGACCCGTGTTCGTGGGCGGACGGCCGTGCACCCGTCGGCGGGGTCGGACGGGCGACGGTAGAGTCCACGAGCATCCCGATGTGATCATGATCACTTTCTGTGTTCGGTCTGTGACGAAGGAGTTTGGGAGTGTGGCCGTTTCGGCGCCGGAGAAAACCGAGCGCACCTGACGAACCGACTCTGACCATCGATCCCGCCATGGGCGACGAAACCGCCCGCCGGTTGATCGACGCGTCCGAGGCCGGTGACTGGCGGACCATCCGTGACGTGCTGTCCACCGTGGAGGACCCGGACGACTTCACCTTCTACGTGCACCGGGCGGCCTTTGTCGACGGGGTCGAGAACTGGGTCGACGAGTGGGTCGAGGCCGAGCCCCGGTCGTCCCTGCCGCTGCTGGTCAAGGGGGCGGGTGCGATCCACTGGGCGTGGCAGGCCCGTGGCAGCGGGCGTGCGAGCACGGTCGGTTCCGAGGCGTTCAAGGTGTTCTTCCGGCGGCTGAAGATTGCCGAGAGCTGCCTGGAGGAGGTGACCGAGCGGGATCGTGACGGTGCGGCCGGGTGGGCGTTCCGGGTCATTCTCGGTCGGGCGCGCCAGCTTGGCATCGACGAGACCAGGCGGCGCTTCGAGGAGGTGCGCAAGCGTCACCCCTGGCACGTCGAGGCGCACGAGCACATGCTGCAGCAGCTGTGCCCGAAGTGGGGTGGGTCGCACGAGCAGATGCACCGGTTCGCCCTGGAGACCCTGGAGGCCATGCCGCCCGGGTCGCCGCTGGGCCAGTTGGTCCCGGCCGCCCATCTGGAGCACTGGCTGGACCTGCCCAGCGGGGAGGACGCCGAGTACATCGGCTCCGACGAGGTGACCGCACAACTCTTCGAGGCCGCCAACCGGTCGGTCCTGCACCCCGCGTACGTCCGGCGCCCTCGCTGGCCGACGCTGCACAACTCGTTCGCGATGGCGTTCTGCTGGAGCGGCGAGTTGGTCGCCGCCGCGCAGCAGTTCGACGTCATCGGCGACCTGGTCACCGAGTGGCCGTGGCAGTACGCGGGCAACACGGTGGAGGTCTTCCAGGATTACCGGAGGCGGGCGTACGAGGTCGTCGGACGGTGACGTCCCGTTCCGGGCGGGCGGTGGGTGTGCCCGACCAGCCAGAACCCGCCCGGAGATCCTCCCCGGCCCGGCCGTCGGCCGGGCCGGGTTCCCGCCTTCGCGCCCGCGGGTGGTCCCCGGCGCCGTGTCCGCCGGAATCGCGCAGGCGTGAGCGGTGGCTCGGCCAGAGCGTCACGTCCGGGCGGGTGTCGGTGGGTCGGTGCGGGAACGTTCGACGCGGTGGGTGGGTTCCCGGTCGGCTCGCTCATCGGCGCGTTCGGATCGGCGGAGGCTTCGCAGCCGGCGGGGCCGACGCGGCCCGGAGTGAAATCTCGTCTCGGTGTCGTCGCCAACCGGTCCACCGTGGAGCGGGTCGGCGGTCGACGACGGTCCAAGATTGTCCGGAGATAGGCGAAATCGAGCCGCGTACTCCCGCGGTGGGGTGTCGGCAGGGCACCTGTGCTGCGCAGACACGGTCTCGTGGCGGTCAATGAGACGAATAGTCAGCTCTCGATTGCCAGTACGCGATCTTCTGGTTAGACTACGGGCCGGAAACGGGGAAAGAAGGTCAATGTCTCGGCGATGATTGCCCGTCGCGGCGCGCCGACACGTACTTTCGTGTCAATTTCGGAAGGGAATATCGGCAGTAACAGATTCCTGCGGCTGATCACCATATCACGGGGGTGAAAATGGTGCGTGCTCCGACCGACGTGGCGCCGTCCGCCGCGGATCTCTCGCCGACCGGGCGGCTGCACAGCCGGGGAGCCCAATCGCTGGCCGCCGAGGATCCCGAACTCGCGGCGTTGCTCGACCAGGAGCTGCTCCTGCAGACCGGGACCCTCGCCGTCGTGGCCCACGCCAGTCTCGCGCACCCGTCCGTCCTCGCCGCCGCCGGTTCGGTCCTGTCCAACGTCACCGCCGAGGGCTACCCCGGCCGCCGGTACCACCCGGGAGCCGAGCACTTCGACGCGGTGGAACGGCTGGCCGTGGCCCGGGCCCGCGACGCCTTCCGCGCCCGGTACGCCAACGTCCAGCCCCACTCCTGTTCCAGCGCGAACCAGGCGGTCCTGTTCAGCCTGCTCGCGCCGGGCGACACCCTGCTCGCACTGCGCCTGGACGCGGGCGGTCACCTGACGCACGGCGCCCCGGCATCGGTCACCGGGCAGGTCTTCCGGGCCGTGCACTACGGTCTGGACGCCCACGGGCTCATCGACTACGACCAGGTCGCCGACCTCGCCCGCCGGCACCGGCCCAGGCTGATCGTGGCGGGGGGTAGCTCGTACCCGCGACGCGTCGACTACGCGCGCCTGCGGTCCGTCGCCGACGAGGTCGGTGCGTACCTGCTGGCCGACATCTCGCACATCGCCGGTCTGGTCGCCGCCGGGGTGCTGCCCAGCCCGGTGGACGTCGCCCACGTCACCACCACCAGCACCTACAAGCAGCTCGGCGGTCCGCGCGGCGGGCTGGTGCTGATGGGCGCCGACCACGACACCCCGGGGCCGGACGGCCGTACGCCGCTGTCCGTCCTGCTCGACCGTGGCGTCTTCCCCCGGGTGCAGAGCACGCCGGACGCGGCGGCGATCGCCGCCAAGGCCCGCGCGCTCGACCTGGTCCGGCGGCCCGCGTTCGGCCAGGTCGCCCGGCGGATCGTGGCCGGCGCGCAGGCGCTGGCCGAGGCGTTCGTCCGTCGCGGCTACGCGGTGGCCACCGGCGGCACCGACAACCACCTGGTCCTGCTGGACCTCACCCCGCTCGGGCTCACCGGCGCGGTGGCCGAACAGGCGCTGCGGGAGTGCGGGATCCTGGCCAACCGCAACCCGATCCCGGGCGACACCAGGTCGCCGCTGGTCAGCAGTGGGCTCCGGCTGGGCACCAACATCCTGGCCCAGCGGGGGATGGGCCCGGAGGAGACGACGTACTGCGCCGAGCTGATCGACCGGGTACTGACCGCCACCCGGGCCGAGGACGACACCCGGTACCGGCTCGATCCGTCCGTCGCGGACCGGGTGCGCGCCGAGGTGGCGGTGCTGTGCCACCGGTTCCCCGTCCCGATGTACTCCGGTGACGCCGCATGAGTGAGACCGCTACCTTCGCGCCGGCGGCCGAACACGCGTCGCCGGTGCCCCTGACCCCGGCCCAGGGGCGGCGCCTGGTCATGGAGTGGGCCGAGGCCGGCGGCCCGGTGTTGGACGAGCCGCTGGCGGTCCTGCTGGTCCACGGCGGGCTGGACCCGGACGCCCTCGCCGGGGCGGTCCGCCGGTTGGTCGCCGCGCACCCGGCGCTGCGTACCACCGTGGAGGAGACCGCCGCGGGCTGGGTCCAGCGCATCCACGACCGGCTCGATCCCGAGCTGGTCGAGTACGACGCCGCCGGTCGGGACGTCGACGCCGTACTGGACGACCTGCTGGCCGCGCACCGCACCACGCGGCTGGACCCGTACCACGGCCCGGTGCTGCGGGTCGTCCGGGCGCGCCTGGCCGCCGACCGCGAGCTGCTGGTGGTCGCCGCGCACCCGCTGGTGTGCGACGAGCAGTCGGCCGAGCCGCTGCTGCGGGACCTTGCCGCCTGGTACGCCGACCCGACGGCCGAGGCGGCGGGCCCCGATCCCCATCCGGATCCCCCCGCCCCGGCCCCGCCGCCGGCGGAGGAGACGGGCCCGGCCGAGCCGGTTCCGGTCGACCTGCCGGTGGACCGGCCGCGCCGCCTCGACCGGACGTACGCGGCGGGCCGGCTGAGCCTGCGGCTGGAGCCGGCGCTGACCCGGGCGGTGCACGGCTACGCGGCGGGGCACGGCGTGGACCCGGTGTCGGTCCTGCTGGCGGCGTTCGCCGCCGTGCTGGCGCGGCACACCGGCCAGCGGGAGATGACGATCGGGGTCGCCGAGCGGCGGCACGCCGCCGACCGGGACGTCGTCGGGCGGCTCGCCGACCTGCTGCTGCCTCGGGTGCGGGTCGAGCCGGAGCTGACCTTCACCGGGCTCGTCGCCCAGGTGTGTCAAGCCCTGGCCGACGCACGGCGGGACAGCCGGCTGCCCGCCGACCGGTTCCTGTCCCGGCTGGCCCCGCCGACCGACGCCACCCGTCCACCGCTGGCGTCGGTGGTGCTCGCCACCGTGTCCGAGCGCCCCGACCCGCCACGGCTCGGCGGGCACCGGACCGAGCGGGTGGACGTCGACACCGGACTGTCGCGGTACGAGTGCCAGGTGCGGGTGCGCCTCGCCGACGACGCGGTGGACCTGGAGGCGCGCTACGCCCGGGAGCTGTTCGACCGGGAGACGGTGCGACGGCTGATGGGCCACCTCCGGACCCTGCTGGCCGGCGCGCTCGTCGGGCCCGACACCGTGCCGGTCGCCCGGCTTCCGCTGCTCACCGAGGCCGAGGCGCGGCTGATGCTGGTCGACTGGAACGACACGGCGGCCGACCTCGACCACGGGAGGGGTCTGCACGAGCACTTCGCCGCCCGGGCCGTGGCCACACCGGACGCCCCGGCGGTGATCCACGGCGGGCGGCCGGTGAGCTTCCGGACGGTGGACACCGCGGCGAACCGGCTGGCGCACCATCTGCGCCGGGTGGGGGTCGGCCGGCGGGTCCGGGTCGGGTTGAGCCTGGAGCGCGGCCCCGACCTGCTCGTCGCGATCCTCGCCGTGCTCAAGGCGGGCGGGGCGTACGTGCCGCTGGACGCGGACTATCCGGCCCCCCGGTTGGAGTTCATGCTGCGCGACGCCGACTGCGCGGTGCTGGTCACCGACTCGCGGACCGCGGCCCGGCTGCCCCGGCCGGCGTGCCCGGTGGTGCTGGTGGACCGGGACGCCGCCGCGATCGCCGCCTGCCCGGAGCATCCCCCGCCGGGCGAGGCCGGCCCCGACGACCTGTGTTACGTCATCTACACCTCGGGGTCGACCGGGACGCCCAAGGGGATCGCCCTGCGCCACCGGGGCGTGGTGAACAACCTGCTGGACCTGAACACCCGGTTCGCGGTGGGCGGGGCGGACCGGGTGCTGGCGCTGTCGTCGACCAGCTTCGACATGTCCGTCTACGAGCTGCTGGGCGTCACCATCGCCGGGGGAGCGGTGGTGGTGCCGGAGCCGGCGCGGCTGCGGGACCCGGCCCACTGGTACGAGCTGATCACCGCGTACCGGGTCACCGTGTGGAACTCCGCCCCGGCCCTGCTCGAACTGTTCGTGAGCCACCTGGAGGAGGTGAGCCGCTCCGCGGGTGCGGGCGGGCCGGTCCGGACCGGCCTGCGGCTGGCCCTGCTGGGCGGGGACTGGGTGGCGCCGACCCTGCCGGACCGGGCCCGCGCGTTCGCACCCGGCCTGCGGACGATCGTGATGGGCGGGGCGACCGAGTCGTCGATCCACTCCACGATCGTGGAGGCCGGCTCCCCGCTGCCGGGCTGGACCACGATCCCGTACGGCCGTCCCATGGCCAACCAGCGGGTCTACCTGCTGGACGAGGCCCGCCAGCCGGTTCCCATCGGGGTGCCCGGCGAGCTGCACCTGGCCGGCATCGGCCTGGCCGAGGGGTACCTGGGCCGGCCCGACCTGACCGCCGAGAGGTTCTTCGAGTGGTCGTACGGGCCGGTGCGCGGCGAGCGGCTGTACCGCACCGGCGACCTGGCCCGGTACCGGCCCGACGGGCTGCTCGAACTGCTGGGCCGGCTGGACTTCCAGGTGAAGATCCGCGGGCTGCGCGTCGAGCTGGGCGAGGTCGAGGCCGCCCTGCGGGCGGTGCCCGGGGTGGCCGAGGCGGTCGTCGTGGCGGCGCGGGACGACGTCGGGGACAACCGCCTCGTCGGGTACCTGGTCCCGGCCGAGGGCGCGGCACCGGACGTCACCGAGGTGCGCGACCGGGTGGCCGCCGTCCTGCCCGGTCACCTGGTTCCCGCGGATCTGGTGCTGCTCGACGCGCTGCCGGTGAGCCCGAACGGGAAGGTCGACCGGGCGCGGCTGGCCGACATGGCGCCGCCGCCGGCGGCGCGGGGCGGGTCCGGGGGCCGGCCGGTCGGGCCGGTCGAGGAACTGATCGCCCAGGTGTGGCGGGACGTGCTGGGTGTCGCCGAGGTCGGCCGCGGGGACCGGTTCACCGAGCTGGGCGGCCACTCGCTCGCCGCCATGCGGGTGGTGTCCCGGCTGCGCAGGACGCTGGACACGCCGCCCTCCCTGACCGACCTGCTGTCCGGGCAGAGCCTGGCGGCGATCGCCCGCCGGCTCTCGGTGTCCGTCGCGCCGCCGGGGGCGGGCGGGATGACACGGCGGGCGGGGGACGGCCCGGTGCCGCTGTCCCCGGCCCAGGAACGCATCTGGTACCTGAGCCGTCTGCTGCCCGGCTCCCCGGTGTACCACGTCGGTTACACCCTGCCCTGGCCGGACGGGCTCGACCACCGGATCCTGGCCCGGTGCCTGGACCGGCTCGTGGCCCGGCACGCGGCGTTGCGGACCCGGTTCGGGGAGACCGACGGGGTGCCGTGGCAGCAGGTGGGTGAGGCGTTCCCGGTGCGCCTGGAGGTCGAGGAGGTCGACGAGGCGGCGGTCGCCGCCCGGGTCCGCGAGGAGGTGTGCGCCGGCTTCGACCTCGGCGCCGGCCGCCTGCTGCGGGCCCGGCTGTTCCGCCACGGCCGGGGACCGCACACCCTGGTCCTGACCACCCACCACATCGTCGTCGACGCCTGGTCGCTGGACGTGTTCTTCACCGAGCTGGGCCGGCTGTACCAGGCGGAGCTCGACGGCCGGCCGGTGGAGCTGCCGGAGCCGCCGGTGCGGTACGTCGACCACGCCGTCTGGCAGCGGGAGTGGCTGGACGGGGCGCTGGCGTCCGAGCTGGCGTACTGGCGCCAGCGGCTGGCCGGTGCGCCGCTGGTGCTGGAGCTGCCCGGTGACCGTACCCGACCGGCCGAGCAGACGTTCCGCGGCGGCCACCACCGGGTGCGGTGGGGCGAGCCGTTGCGCCGCCGCCTGGACGAGGTCGGCCGGGAGCACGGCGTCACCCTGTTCATGATCCTGCTGGCCGGCTTCGCCACGCTGCTGCACCGGTACACCGGCGCCACCGACCTGATCGTCGGGGTGCCGATGGCGAACCGGACCCGGCCCGAGCTGGAGCCGCTGGTCGGGTTCTTCGTCAACACGGTCCCGCTGCGCATCGACCTGTCCGGGGATCCGGGCTTTCCGGAGGTGCTGGCCCGGGTGCGCTCCGCCGCGCTGGCCGGCTACGACCACCAGGAGCTGCCGTTCGAACGGCTGGTCGACGCCCTGCGCCCGGAGCGGGACCCGGCCCGGATGCCGATCGTGCAGGTGCTCTGCCAGACGGCCACGATCGCCCCGCTGCGGGTGGCCGGCCACACGCTGCGACCGGCCCTGGTGGACACCGGGACGGCGAAGTTCGACCTGACGCTGACGGTCGAGGAGGACGACGCCGGGCTGGTCGGCCTGTTCGAGTACAACGGCGACATCTTCGACGCCTCCACGGTGGACATGCTGGCGTCGCGGTTGACGGTTCTGCTGGAGGCGGTGTCGGACCACCCGTCGGCGCGGGTGTCCGAGCTGCCGCTGCTGCGCCCCGACGAGCGGCGGCGGGTGCTGTGGGAGTGGAACCGCACCGCCGCCGAGCTGCCGCCGCGCGCCGTCCACGAGCTGGTCGCCGAGCAGGCCGACCGGCGGGGCGACGCCACGGCCGTGTGGTACGGCGGGCAGCGGCTGACTTACCGGGAGTTGGACGCGCGCGCGACCCGGTTGGCGCGGCGCCTGACCGCGCTGGGGGTGCGGCGGGGGACCCGGGTGGGGATCTGTGTGCCGCGTTCGCCGGACCTGGTGGTCGGACTGTTGGCGATCTGGAAGGCCGGCGGCGCGTACGTGCCGCTGGACCCGCAGTATCCGCGGCCGCGGCTGGCGTACCTGCTCGCCGACGCCGGCATCGAGGTGCTGCTCTGCCGGCGGGACACCCGGGCCCAGCTGCCGGCCGACGGGCTGCGACCGGTCCTGATCGACGACGACGGCGACGGCGGGGCCGGACCGGCGGGCGGTGCACCGGACGGCCCGGGCGGTGTGGACGGTGCAGATGGCGCGGTCGGCCCGGGTGGCGCGGCCGGCGGCGCCGGGCCGGACGACCTGGCGTACGTCATCTACACCTCCGGCTCCACCGGCGAGCCCAAGGGTGTGATGGTCACCCACCGGGCGATCGTCCGGCTGGTCCGGCAGACCGACTACGTCCGGCTCGGGCCCGGTGACCGGGTGGCCCAGGCGGCGAACGCGTCGTTCGACGCCATCACGTTCGAGCTGTGGGGGGCGTTGGCCAACGGCGCGGGCGTGGTGATCCTGTCCCGGGAGACCGTGCTCGACCCGGACGCGCTGGCCGCCGCCATCCGGGAGCACGGCATCACCACGATGTTCCTGACCACCGCGGCGGTCAACGCGGTGGCCCGGCAGCGGCCGGACGCGTTCGCCCCGCTGCGTGAGCTGCTGTTCGGCGGCGAGGCGGTCGAGCCGCGCTGGGTGCGGACGATCCTGGCCGCCGGCCCGCCGCGTCGGCTGCTGCACGTCTACGGGCCGACCGAGACGACGACGTTCGCCACCTGGCACGAGGTGACCGAGGTGCCGGCGGACGCGGTGACGGTGCCGATCGGCCGGCCGATCGCGAACACCGGCGGCTACGTGCTGGACGCGCGGATGCGCCCGGTGCCGCCCGGCTTCACCGGTGAGCTGTACCTGTCCGGGCCGGGGCTGGCCGTCGGCTACCTCGGCAGGCCCGCGCTGACCGCCGAGCGGTTCGTGCCGCACCCGTTCGGTGAGCGTCCGGGCGAGCGGCTGTACCGGACCGGGGACCTGGTCCGGCAACGTCCGGACGGCGCGGTGGAGTTCCTCGGCCGTGTCGACAACCAGGTCAAGATCCGAGGCTTCCGGGTCGAGCCCGGCGAGGTCGAGACCACGCTGGGCGGTCACCCGTCCGTCGTGGACGCGGCGGTGACGGCGGTGGCCGGCGAGGACGGCGCCCGGCTGGTCGCGTTCGTGGTGCCGGACCCGGAGGCCCGGCTCGCCGTCGGCGACATCCGCGAGTACCTGCGGCAGCGGCTGCCGGAGCACCTGGTGCCCTCCGGGTACGTCCTGCTGGACGCGTTGCCGCTGACCGCGAACGGCAAGGTCGACCGTGGGGCGCTGCGGGTGCCGGACGACCTGGGCCTGGCCGACGACGACCGGGCGTACGTCCCGCCGCGGACCCCGGTCGAGGAGGTGCTCGCCGAGATCTGGGCCGACCTGCTCGGCGTGGCCCGGGTCGGGATCGACGACGACTTCTTCGAGCGGGGTGGTCACTCGCTGCTGGCGGTGCGGCTGGTCGCCCGGGTCGCCGAGGCGCTGGGTGCCGAGCTGCCGTTGCGGGTCCTGCTGGCCGGTCCGACGCCGCGCGCGGTGGCCGCCGCGCTGGAGCGTTCGGCTCAGCGGCCGGCGCGGGCGGCCGTGCCACCGCCGACCGCCGGGAGCCGGCCGGAGCCGGTTCCGCTGTCGTACGCGCAGCAGCGGCTGTGGTTCATGGAGCAGATCGACCCGGAGGGTGGTCTGTACACGGTGCCGCTGGTGCTGCGCCTGCACGGCGCGCTCGACCCGGCGCGGCTGGGTCGGGCACTGGACGACCTGGTGGCCCGGCACGAGGTGCTGCGGACCCGGTATCCGGCGCCGCGGGGGCGGCCCCGGCAGGAGGTGTTGCCGGCCGGCCCGGTGCCGCTGCCGCTGGTGGACCTCACCGGGCGGGCGGACCCGGCCGGCGAGGCGGCCCGGCTGGCGGCGGAGCAGGCCGGCCGGCCGTTCGACCTGGCCGCGGCGGCGCCGCTGCGGGCGCGGCTGCTGCGGGTGGGGCCCGACGAACACCGGCTGCTGCTGACCCTGCACCACATCGCGGTCGACGCGCTGTCGCTGGACCTGCTGTTCGGCGAGCTGGGTGCGCTGTACCGGGGCGAGTCGCTGTCCGAGGTCGTCCTGCAGTATCCGGACTACGCCGTCTGGCAGCGCGACGTGCTGCGCGGCCCGGTCCTGGACGACCTGGTCGACTACTGGCGGGCCACGCTGGGTGACGATCCGCCCGTGGCGGAGCTGCCGACCGACCGTCCGCGTCCGGCGCGGCGGCGGTTCCGCGGCACGGTCGTGCACGGGGCGATCGGACCGGAGCTGGCCGGCCGGCTGCGCCGGTACAGCCGGCAGCAGGGCGCCACCCTGTACATGACGCTGCTGGCCGCCTTCCAGGCGCTGCTGGCCGGCTGGTCCGGGGTCGCCGAGGTCACCGTCGGCACCCCGGTCGCCGGCCGGACCCGGCCCGAACTGCGTGACCTGGTCGGCTGCCTGATCAACATGGTTCCGCTGCGCACCGACCTGTCCGGCGACCCGGACCTTCGGGAGCTGCTCGCCCGGGTCCGCCGGGTGACCCTGGGTGCCTTCGCGCACCAGGACCTGCCGTTCGACCTGCTGGTCAACGCGCTGGTGTCGCGCCGCGGCCGGGACTTCATGCCGCTGTTCCGGGTGATGTTCAGCCTGCTGGGCCAGACCCGGGCTCCGGTGCTGGCCGGGCTGGACCGGTGTGAGCTGGAGCTGGGCTGGCGCGCCGACACCGCGCTGTTCGACCTGAGCCTCGTGGTCGAGGAGCGCGACGACGGCGGGCTGCGCACCACGGTGCAGTACGACAGTGACCTGTTCCTGCCGTCAACCGCGGCCGCGCTGCTGGTGGCGTACGAGCGGACGCTGGCGCACCTGGTCGACGCGGCCGACGAGCCGGTGCGCCGGGCGGTGTCGGCCGGGCTGGCGGCGGCGGGCATGTCCGGGGGAGGGGAGCGCACGCGTGTCGACTGACCTCATCCACGAGTGGTTCGCGGCGCAGGCCGCCGCGCGCGGGGACGCGGTCGCGGTGGTCGCCGGGTCGGACACGGTGACCTACCGTGAGCTTGACCGGCGGGCCAACCAGCTCGCCCACCACCTGCGGGCGCTGGGCGTGCGGCCGGAGGTCCCGGTCGGGGTGCACCTGGACCGGTCGGTGTGGCTGGTCACCACGCTGCTCGCGGTGCTCAAGGCGGGCGGTGCCTACCTGCCGCTGGATCCGACCCACCCGGACGACCGGCTGGCGTACACGCTCGCCGACGCCGCCGCCCCGATCGTGGTGACCGACGCGCCCCGGCCGGGCCTGGCCGGCCGGGTGGTGGTCCGGCTGGACCGTCTGGAGTCGGAGCTGGCCGACCACCCGGTGACACCGCCGGTCGCGGGCGGACATCCGGCCAGTCTCGCCTACGTCATCTACACCAGCGGGTCCACCGGCCGGCCGAAGGGTGTGATGGTGGAGCACCGCCAGGTCACCCGGCTGTTCCGCGCCACCGCGGACCGGTTCCGGTTCGGCCCGGACGACGTGTGGACGCTGTTCCACTCGCCGGCGTTCGACTTCTCCGTCTGGGAGATGTGGGGTGCGCTGCTGCACGGCGGCCGCCTGGTGGTGGTGCCGCGGCAGGTCACCTGCGTCGCGGAGGAGTTCTACCCGCTGCTGGGCCGCGAGCGGGTCACCGTGCTCAACCAGACGCCGTCGGCGTTCGGCCTGCTGATCCGGGCCGAGCAGGAACTCGGCGTCGACCCCGAGCTGGCGTTGCGGCTGGTCGTCTTCGGCGGTGAGGCGCTGCGGCTGCCGATGCTGCGTCCCTGGTTCGACCGGCACGACCCGGACCGGCCGGTGCTGGTGAACATGTACGGGATCACCGAGACGACGGTGCACGTCACCTGGCGGCGGATCACCGCCTCCGACGTGGACGCCGCGGCGGGCAGCGTGATCGGGCAGCCGCTGCCGGACCTGTCGGCCCACCTGCTCGGCCCGGCCGGTGACCCGGTCGCGCGCGGGGAGGTGGGTGAGCTGTTCGTCGGAGGTGCCGGGGTGGCCCGCGGCTACCTGGGCCGGCCCGGCCTCACCGCCGAACGGTTCCTGCCCGACCCGTTCTCCGGTGTGCCCGGAGCCCGCCTGTACCGGTCCGGCGACCTCGCCCGTACCGGCGGCGCGACGGATCCGGAGGCCACGGACCTGGAGTACGTCGGCCGCGCCGACCACCAGGTCAAGGTGCGGGGCCACCGGATCGAGCTGGGCGAGATCGAGGCGGCGCTGACCGACCACCCCGCGGTCGGCGAGGCGGTGGTTCGGGCCGACGCCGACGCGGCCGGCGGTACCCGCCTGGTGGCCTACTGGGTGCCCACCGGTCCGACCAGGCCGGACGAGCGTGAGCTGCGCGACCACCTGCGCCGCACGCTGCCGGACTACATGCTGCCCGGTGCGTTCCTGGCGTTGGACCGGCTGCCGCTGACCGCCAACGGCAAGGTGGACCGGGCCGCCCTGCCCGCCGTCGCGGCGACCCCGCCCGCCGCGTCGCCCGACGAACCGTCCGACGCGGGGGTCGGGGAACCAGCCGGCGATCCGGCGCGGGTCGCGCAGGTGATCGCGCGGATCTGGGCCGAGGCGCTGGGCCTGGACCAGGTGGGACCGGACGACGACTTCTTCGAGCTGGGCGGGCACTCCCTGCTCGCCGCGCAGGTGGTGGCCGAGACCCGGGAACGGCTCGGGCTGCCCGCCTCGCTGCGTCTGCTGTTCGAGGAGCCGACACCGCGCGGCTTCACCGCCGCGCTCACCGGCTCGACGGCGGAAAGGATGGTGGCCCCGTGACCGACGACGCCGTCGCGATCATCGGGATGAGTGGGCGCTTCCCCGGCGCGCCCGACCTGGACGCGTTCTGGGAGCTGCTGGTCGCCGGCCGGGAGGGCATCACCCGGTTCTCCCGCGACGAGTTGGCCGCGGCCGACGTCGCGCCGCACCTGCTGGACGACCCGGCGTACGTGCCGGTGTCGGCGCCGCTGGACGGGCCCGGCCTGTTCGACGCGGAGTTCTTCGGGTTCACCCCGTCCGAGGCCGAGCTGACCGACCCGCAGCATCGGGTGTTCCTGGAGTGCTGCTGGCACGCGTTGGAGGACGCCGGCTACCCGCCGGGCTCGTCCGGCGCCCGGGTCGGCGTCTTCGCCAGCACCTCCACCAGCGGGTACCGGTTCGAGCGGATCGCCCGCCACCCACGGGCCGCGCAGCTCGCCCACCCGATGCAGGTGACGGTGGGCAACGACCCGGACATGCTCGCGCTGCGGGTGTCGTACAAGCTGAACCTGACCGGGCCGAGTGTCACGGTGCAGACGGCGTGCTCGTCCTCGCTGGTGGCGGTGCACCTGGCCTGCCAGAGCCTGCTGCTGCGCGAGGCGGACCTGGCGTTGGCCGGCGGGGCCGCGGTCCGGCTGCTGGATCCGGCCGGCTACCGGTACGACGAGGGCGGCATCCTGTCCCGGGACGGCCACTGTCGCCCGTTCGACGCCGCGGCCACCGGCACCGTCTCCGGCGACGGCGCCGGGGTGGTCGTCCTCAAACGGCTCGCCGACGCGCTCGCCGACGGCGACCACATCCGGGCGGTGATCCTCGGCTCGGCGGTCAACAACGACGGCGGCGCGAAGACCGGGTTCACCGCCCCGGCACCGGACGGCCAGGCCGCGGTGATCGCCGAGGCGCTGGCGGTCGCCGGGGTGGACCCGGGCAGCGTCCACTACGTGGAGGGGCACGGCACGGCGACACCGCTGGGTGACCCCATCGAGGTTCGGGCGCTGGCCGAGGCGTACCGCACCGGCGAGCGGTCCACGCCGTGCCTGCTCGGCTCGGTGAAGGCCAACATCGGTCACCTGGACACGGCCGCCGGCATCGCCGGCCTGATCAAGACGGTGCTCGCCGTCGAGCGCCGGTTCATCCCGCCGACGCCGCACTTCACCACACCCAACCCGGAGGCGGCGGCGCTGGTGGCCGGCGGGCTGCGGGTGGCCGCGGTGGGTACGCCGTGGCCGGAGGGCCACCCGCGCGCCGGGGTCAGCGCGTTCGGCGTCGGCGGGACCAACGTCCACCTGATCCTCGAGGCGGCGCCGTCCCGTCCGACCCCCGCCCCGCCCCACCGGCCCTGGCAGGTGCTGCCGCTGTCGGCGCGTACCCCGGCGGCGCTGGACCAGCTCACCGCCGCGCTGGCCGGGCACCTGCGGGCCAACCCGGACACGCCGCTGGCCGACGTCGCGTACACGCTGCAGGTGGGACGGCGGGGGTTCGCACACCGCCGGGCGGTGGTCTGCCGCGACCGCGACGGCGCGGTGGCGGCGCTCGAACCGCCGGACCGGCCGGCCCCGGCCACCCACCGGGAGGCGGCGCCGCCGGTGGTGTTCCTGCTCCCCGGCCAGGGCAGCCAGTACCCGGGCATGGGCGCCGAGCTGTACCGGCGGGAACCGGTGTTCCGGGCGGCCGTCGACGAGTGCGCCGACCTGCTGCGCCCGCACCTGGACGCCGACGTCCGGCAGGTGGCGTTCGACACCGGTCCCGAGGCGGCGCGGCGACTGGCCGCCACCGGGTACACCCAGCCGGCGGTGTTCGCCGTCGACTACGCGCTGGCCCGGCTGCTGGAGCACTGGGGGGTCCGACCCGCCGCGCTGCTGGGGCACAGTCTCGGCGAGCTGGTGGCCGCCTGCCTGGCCGGTGTGCTCACCCTGCCGGACGCGGTGCGGGTGGTGGCCGCCCGGGCCCGGCTCATGCAGGCGCTGCCGCCCGGCAGGATGATCAGCGTCGCCCTGGACGAGGAGGCACTGCGGGCGCTGCTGGCGCGGGAGGCCGGCCGGGTCGGCGACGCCTGCGTCGCGGCGGTCAACGCGCCCGGCATGTGCGTGGTCGCCGGGAGCGCCGAGGAGACCGCCGAGGTGGAGCGGCTGCTGGCCGCGCGCGGGGTGGCGGTCCGCGAGGTGGACACCTCGCACGCCTTCCACTCCGCGCGGGTGGAGCCGGCGCTGCCGGGGCTGGCCGAGACCCTGCGGTCGGTGTCGCTGGCCCGGCCGCGGCTGCCGATGCTGTCCAACGTCACCGGGACCTGGCTCACCGAGGGGCAGGCCACCGACCCGGAGTACTGGGTGCGGCACACCCGGCAGCCGGTGCGGTTCGCCGACGGGGTGGCGGCGACTCTCGTCCGGCACCCGGACGCGGTGCTGGTCGAGGTCGGCCCGGGCCGGGTGCTCAGCCGGCTGGCCGCGGCGTGCCGGGCCGGGGCGGGCGGCTCGGCGGTCGTGTCCCTGCTGCGGGTGGATCCCACCGACGAGGACGGCGAGTCGCGGGCGGTGATGACCGGCCTGGCCGACCTGTGGCGGCACGGCGTGGAGGTCGACTGGGCCGCCGTGTGGGGCGGTGAACGGCGCGGCCGGGTGCCGCTGCCGACGTACCCGTTCCAGCGGCGCAACCACCTGCTGCCGCGGGTGTCGGAGTCGGACGTGACGGCGTCGGCCCGCCGCGACCCACAGCGGTGGTGCTGGGTGCCGGTCTGGCACCGGTCGCCGCACGTCGTGCCGCCGGCGCCGGCCGGGACGTCCACCTGGCTGGTGTACGAGGACGACCGCGGGCTGGGTGGGCGGCTCGCCGGCGCGCTGCGCGGGCTGGGGCACCGGGTCGTCACGGTCCGCCCGCACCACGAGCCGGACCGGCCGGAGCCGGACGTGTTCCTCGTCGACGCGGCCCGGCCCGACCACGCCCGCCGGCTGGTCGAGGAGCTGCGCCGCGACGGGCTCCTGCCGGATCAGGTGGTGTACGCCTGGAGCGTGCGGTCGACGCCGCCGGGGGCGGACGCCGTGGACCGCTTCCGGTACGCCCACGACGAGTTCGTCGGCCTGGTGGAGCTCGTCCAGGCCCTGACCGACGCCGACCCTGCCCGGCCGGTGCGGGTGGACGTGCTCACCGACCGCCTGCAGGAGGTGGCCGGGGATCCGGTCCGGGCGCCCGAACGGGCCATGATCGCCGGCGCGGCCACCGTCCTGCCGCAGGAGTTCTCGGCGCTGACCTGCCGCTGGGTGGACGTGGCGGTGCCGGACGACCCGGCCGACCAGCCCGGGTGGACGCGGCTGGTGGAGCTGCTCGCCGCCGAGCTCGCGCAGCCGCAGCCGGACCGGGTGGTCGCCTACCGGGGCGCCCGGCGCTGGAACCGGTCGTTCGCTCCCGTCGACCTGCCCGCGGCGGGCGACGGTGCCGGCTGGCGGGCCGGCGCCGGATACCTGGTCACCGGGGCGGACGGCGAGACCGGCGTGACCTTCGCCGAGCAGCTGGTCGGGGCCGGTGCCCGGCTGGTCCTCGTCGGCCAGCGGCTCACCGACCGGGTGGCCGCGCTGGTCGACGCCCACCCGGACACCGTCACCTTCCTCCCCGCCGACCTGGCCGACCCGGAGCAGGCCCGTCCCGCCGTGGTCGCCGCCCGGGACCGGCTGGGCCGGATCTCGGGGGTGGTGCACGCCGCCGACGCCCGCGCCAGCGGGCTGACCGCGCTCAAGACCCGCGACCAGCTCACCGACGTGCTGGCCGCCCGGGTGCGGTCCACCCTGCTGCTGGCGGACCTGCTCGCCGACGACGACCTGGACTTCTTCCTGCTGGTCTCGTCCACCACCGGCATCCTCGGCGGGTTCGGCCAGCTGGAGAACTGCGCCGCCGCGGCGTTCGTGGACGCGTTCGCCCACGCCGGGTCGGCCGCCGGGCGGCGGTTCCACGCCCTGGACGTGGCCCAGTGGGCGTGGGACGACTGGCACGAGCGGCACGCGGCCTCGCCGCAGGCGCGTGAGCAGTTCGCCCAGCACCGGCGCGTCCACGGTGTGGCGGCCACCGACGGCGTGGCCCTGGCCGGGCGGGTGGTCGCCGGCGGACTGGCCCAGGTGGTCGTCTCCACGGTGGACTTCGACCGGGTGCTCGCCGAGCAGGCCACCCTGACCACCTCGGCGTTCCTCAGCGCCGCGGGCGCGCGGCGCCGCGACGGGGCCGACGCGCCGGATCCCGGTGTCGACGGCGGCGCCCCGGCCGGGCCGGACCTGGTCGGCGGTGAGGCGGAGGCCGACGACGAGGTCGTCCGCACCGTGGCCGGCATCTGGCGGGAGGTGCTCGGGCAGGACCGCATCGGTGTCGACGACGACTTCTTCGACCTCGGCGGCAACTCGCTGTTCGCCATCCAGATCATGTCGCGGCTGCGGCAGATCTACGGCGACCTTCCGATGAGCGTGATCTTCGAGGCCGCCACCGTGCGGGACCTGGCCGCGGCGGTGCGGGCCCGGCAGGCGGAGCTGGTCGGGTTGGACGAGTTCGAGGCCCTGCTGCGGGAGGTGGAGAGCCTGTCGCCGGACGAGGTCGCCGCCCGCCTGCGCGCCATGCCACAGACCGGGAGGGACCGTGCCTGACAACGAGCAGATTCGCGACCTGCAACGCCGGCTGGCCGCGCTGCCGCCGGACCGGCGGGCGGTGCTGGAACAGGCGCTGCGCCAGCGGCGGTTGAGGCTGCCCTGGCTGCCCGACCAGCCGGCGGGCGGGCCGGCGGCCCCGGCCTCGGCCCCGCCCCGTCGCCGGTCCCGTCGCCCCACCAGCCGAATGGACTTCAGCCTGTTCTTCTTCTCCGGCGACGGCTCGGTGGAGGGGCCGGGCAAGTACGACCTGCTGTTGGACTGCGCCCGCTACGCCGACCGGCACGGCTTCTCCGGCATCTGGGTGCCGGAGCGGCACTTCGTGGACTTCGGCGGCCTGTACCCGAACCCGTCGGTGCTCGCCGCCGCGATCGCGGTGCTGACCGAGCGGATCCAGATCCGGGCGGGCAGCGTCGTGGTGCCGCTGCACCACCCGGTGCGGGTGGCCGAGGAGTGGTCGGTGGTGGACAACCTCTCCGGCGGCCGGGTGGCCATCTCGTGCGCCTCCGGATGGCACCCCGACGACTTCATCCTCGCCCCCAACCCCGGCCCGGAGCGGTACGAGCGCCGGCGGACCGAGATGTTCGACTCCATCGAGGTCATCCAGCGCCTGTGGAGCGGCGAGAAGGTGCCGGTGCCCGCCGGTGACGGCGGCACGGTCACCGTCCGGACCCTGCCCCGGCCCATCCAGCCGAGGCTGCCGATCTGGATCTCGTCGCAGGGCAGCGTGGAGACCTTCGTCCGGGCCGGACGGGCCGGCGCGCACGTGCTGACCGGCCTGGTCGCCCAGCGGCTGAGCGACCTGGGGGAGAAGATCCGCGCCTACCGCGCGGCGTTGGCCGAGGCCGGCCACGACCCGGCCCAGGGGCGGGTGGCCGCGATGGTGCACACCTTCCTCGGCCCGTCCGACGAGGAGGTGAAGCGGCTGGTGCGCGAGCCGCTGATCGGATACCTGCGCACCTTCCTGAGCCAACAGGACACGTTCGGCGAGTTCTCGCAGCTCAGCCCGGCGGAGCGGGACACGATGCTGGAGGTCACCTTTGAACGGTACTTCGAGACCATCACCCTGCTCGGCACCCCGGACAAGGGCGAGACCCTCATCGAGGACCTGGTGGACATCGGCCTGGACGAGGTGGCCTGCCTGGTCGACTTCGGCCTGGCGCCGTCGGTGGTGCGCGACGGGTTGGACTACCTCACCGAGCTGAAGGACCGGTACCAGCGATGACAGGCACCACCGAGACGAGCCTCGCCGCACGGCTGGCCAGGCTCACCCCCGCCCAGCGGGCCCTGCTCGACGCGCGGGTGCGGGACCTGCGCCGCGCGACGCCGTCGCTGGACCGGATACCGAAACGGCGGCGGCCCAACCGCAACCGCCTCACCGTGGACCAGGAGCGGATCTGGCTGATCCACCAGTTCGACCCGACCGACCCGGTCTACAACGTGTTCCTCGGCTGGCGGCTGCGCGGTGACCTGGACGTGTCCGCGCTGGAGCGCGCGGTCAACGCCGTGGTGGCCCGGCACGAGGCGCTGCGCACCACCTTCGAGGTGGAGGACCTGCGCCCGGTGCAGGTGATCCACGACGAGATGCCGATCACCTTCCGCCGCCTGGACCTGCGGGCGTTGCCCGAGGCCGAGCGGGAGCCGGAGATGGTCCGGCTGGCCACCGAGGAGATCCGCCGGCCGATGGACATCACCCGGGGGCCGCTGCTGCGCGTCGCGCTGATCCGGATGGCCGAGCGGGAGCACGTCATGGTCTGCACCATCGACCACCTGGTCTGGGACCGCGGCTCGGTGGGCATCTTCGACCGGGAGGTGGCCGAGTACTACACCGCGTTCGTCACCGGCCGCGAGCCCCGGCTGCCCGAGCTGGAGATCCAGTACGCCGACTACGCCGAGTGGCAGCCCGAGTGGCTGCGCGAGGAGGTGTACCGGCGCCAGCTGCCGTACTGGATCCAGCAGCTGGCCGGCGCCCCGCTGGTGCTGGAGCTGCCGACGGACCGGCCCCGCCCGCCGGTGCAGACGTTCAACGGCGCCCGCTACGAGTTCCGCATGTCGGCCGCGCTGACCGAGGGCATCCGCCGGCTGGCCCGCGCCGAGGGGGTGACGCCGAACATCACGCTGCTGGCCGCCTGGAACCTGCTGCTGTACCGCTACACCGGCCAGCGGGACATCGTCATCGGCACCACGTCCTCGACCCGCAGCCGGGCCCAGACCGAGCCGGTGATCGGCTACTTTCTCACCATGCTGCCGCTGCGGACCACCGTGGATCCGCAGATGACCTTCCGGGACCTGCTGGCGGCGACCCGGACCACCATGGTGGGCGCGCTGGACCACCACGACATGCCGTTCGGCACCCTGCTCGACGAGTTGCGCATCGAGCGCGATCCCAGCCGCAACCCGGTCTTCCAGGTGTCGTTCATCTTCGTGGACTTCCACGAGGAGCCGGTGTCGCTGCCCGATCTGGTGATGGAACCGCTGGTGTTCGACAACCGCACGGCCAAGGACGACTGCATGCTGTGCGTGTTCGACGACCCCGGGGTGGCCGACCACTACTTCGGACTGTTCGAGTACAACACCGACCTGTTCACCGAGTCCACCATCGCCCGCATGTGGCGGCACCTGGAGCACCTGCTCACGCAGGTGGTGGCCGACCCGGACCAGCGGGTGCAGGACCTGTCGTTGCTCGACGCCGAGGACACGCGCACCCTGCTCGTGGAGTGGAACCGGACCGCCGTGCCGCGGGAGCCGGAGCTGTGCCTGGAGGACCTCGTCCGCCGCCAGGCGGCGCGGACGCCGGACGCGGTGGCGGTGGTCGCCGGTGACCAGCGGCTGCGGTACGCGGAGCTGGTCGGTCGGGCGGAGCGGCTGGCCGGCTACCTGCGCGCCCGGGGCGCCGGGCCGGAGTCGGTGGTCGGGGTCTGCCTGGACCGGTCCGTCGACCTGGTGGTGGGGCTGCTCGGGGTGGTGATGGCCGGGGCGGCGTACCTGCCGCTCGACCCCGGCTACCCGGCCCGGCGGCTCGCCACGATGGTCACCGACGCGGGTGCCCGGCTGCTGCTCACCCGGTCCGACCTGGCCGGCAACCTGGCCGACTGCCCGGCGGAGCTGATCCACCTGGACCGGGAGGCGGAGGCGATCGCCGCCGCGGCGGCGCGCACCGAGCCGGACCCGGTCCGCGACGACCGGCTCGCGTACGTCATCTACACCTCCGGGTCGACCGGCCGGCCCAAGGGCGTCGAGGTCACCCACCGCAACCTGGTGAACCTGCTGCTGGCCATGGCCGACGAGATCGGCCTCGGCCCGGACGACGTGCTGGCGGCGGTCACCTCGATCACGTTCGACATCGCCGGCCTGGAGCTGTACGGGCCGCTGGTCACCGGCGGGCGGGTCGTGCTGGTCGGGCGGGACGAGGCGCAGGACGGCCGCCGGCTGGCGGCCCTGCTCGACCGGGTCGGCGCCACCGTCGTGCAGGCCACCCCGGCCACCTGGCAGCTGCTGGTGGAGGCGGGCTGGCGCAACGAGCGCGGCATCCGGGTGATCACCGGCGGCGAGGCGCTGCCGGTGCCGCTGGCGCGGGCGCTGGCCGAGCGCGCCGGCGCGGTGTGGAACGTGTACGGTCCGACCGAGACGACGATCTGGTCCACGGCGTGGCGGCTGGACCCCGCCGCCGGCCGGATCAGCATCGGCCGGCCCCTGGCCAACACCGAGGTGTACGTGCTCGACGCGCGGCTGCGCCCGGTGCCGGTCGGCACCCCCGGTGAGCTGGTCATCGGCGGGGCCGGTGTGGCCCGTGGCTACCGGGGCCGGCCCGACCTGACCGCCGAGCGGTTCATCCCGGACCACCTGGGCCCCCGGCCGGGCGGCCGGTTGTACCGCACCGGGGACCAGGTGCGGCTGCAGCCCGACGGCACCCTGGTGTTCCTGGGCCGCGACGACGGCCAGGTGAAGGTCCGCGGCCACCGCATCGAGCTGGGTGAGATCGAGACCCGGCTGGCCGAGCACCCGGACGTGGGCCGGGCCGTGGTCACGGTCCGCGAGGACCGCCCCGGCGACCAGCGGCTGGTCGCCTACGTGGTCGCCCGGTCCACCGGGGACGGTCGGCCGGCGGCGCTCCGGCCGGAGGCGCTGCGCGAACACCTGCGCGCGTACCTGCCCGACTACATGATTCCCAACGCCGTCGTCGAGGTCGCCGACTTCCCGCTGACCAGCAGCGGGAAGATCGACCGGCGGGCGTTGCCGGCGCCGCCGGCCGACCGCCGTACCACCGACGTCGCGGCCCCCCGCGACCCGGTCGAGCTGGAGGTCGCCCGGATCTGGGAGGACGTGCTCGGCGTGCGGCCGATCGGCCTGCACGACAACTTCTTCGACCTGGGCGGGCACTCGCTGCTGGTGCTGCGGCTGATGGCCGAGATCGAGCGCGCGTTCGGGCGGGCGCTGCCCATGGCCGCGATCTTCCAGGGCGCCACCGTGGAACGGTTCGCCCGCACCCTGCGTGAGGGGTACCAGCCGCCGACCGGCCCGCACCTGATCGAGATCCGGCCGGGCAGCGGCGGACCGCCGGTGTTCTTCGCCCACCCCGCCGGCAGCGAGGTGGTCTGCTACGTGCCGTTCGCCCGGCTGGTCGAGCCGGCCGACCGCCCGCTGTACGCGATCGCCTGCCCGCCGCTGGACGAGGCGGGTCGGATGCCGTTCGCCGGGTTCGCCGAGCGTGCGGCGGCGTACGCGGAGCTGGTCCGCCAGGCCCAGCCGCACGGGCCGTACACCCTGGTCGGCTGGTGCTACGGCGGTGCGAACGCGTTCGCCGTCGGCCGGGCGCTGGAGGACCAGGGCGAGCAGGTCACCGTCGTGCTCATCGACTCGCACACCCCGCAGTACGTGCCGGTCGAGCAGGAGCCCGACCGGGCCGCCCACGTGGAGGGGCTGGCCAAGAACCTGCGCTGGGACTACACCGACGACCTGAGGCCGCTGGACGAGCTGCGCGCGATGACCGACGCCGAGCAGCTGGACTACCTGCTGGAGCTGGCCCGCAAGGGCGACTACCTGCCGCCGGACGCCGGTCACGAGCAGATCCGCACCGCGCTCGACCTGTGGATCGCCAACCTCCGCCTGCTGTGGCGGTACCGGCCGACACCGCTGGCCGGGCGGCTGGTGATGATCCGGGCGGGCGACGAGCCCGACGAGGACCTGTACGCCGGCTGGGAGCGGCTGGCCGGCAACGGCCTGGAACGGCACGTGGTGGCCGGCAACCACTACACCATCATGCGCGAGCCGCGGATCGCGGACGTGACGGCGATTGTCAACGGCCTGCTCGCCGAGGGCCGCAACGGTACCGGGAGAGTCCAACATCCTCATGCGTGAGCTGCTACGAGACGGCACGTACCTGCGGTACTGGCTGTCGGTCGTCGTCTCCTTCCTCGGCGATGCCATGACCCGGGTGACGCTGATCTACGTCACGGCGAAACTGACCGACAGTCCGGTGGTCATCGCCCTGCTCGTGCTGGCGCAGCTACTGCCGTCGGGGCTGCTCGGCGCGTTCATCGGCCCGCTGGTCGACCGGGTGCCCAAGTGGGGCCTGCTGGTCGGCTCCGACCTTGCCCGCATCGTCCTGGTACTGGCGATGATCCCGGTCCTGGACTCGGTCGCCGCGCTGGTGGTGCTGGCCCTGCTGCACGGCGTCGGCAAGGCGGTCTTCGAGACGGCCCGGATCGCCGCCGTGCCGGTGATCGTCGGCTCCCCGACCCGCATCCCGGCCGCGGTGGCGCTGTTCCAGAGCACCAACCAGGCGGTCAACCTGGTCGGCCCGGCCGTCGGCGGCATCCTGGTCTCGCTCGGCAGCGCCGCGGTCGTCCTGGTCATCGACGCGGTCACGTTCGCGATCTCCGGGGCGCTGTTGTTCAGCATGGCCGTGCTGCGCCAGGTGCCCGTCGGCGGCGGCGCCGGGGAACCGTACTGGCAGGCGCTGCGCACCGGGGTGCGGGGAGTGCTGGCCGTCCCGTCACTGCGTGCGCTGTTCGCCCTGACCGTCCCGTTCGCCGTCGTGTTCGGACTGTTCACCACCAACCTCAACGCCCAACTGCTGACCGTCTTCGACCTGCCCGCCTTCGAGTTCGGCGTGGCGCAGGCGGTGCTGGCCGGCGGGTCGATGCTCGGCGCGCTGCTCGGACCGGCCCTGGTCCGCCGGTACACGTCGTCGAACGGCCTGCTGCTGAGCAGCCTGGGGCTGTTCGGGGTCGCGCTGATCACGCTGGCCCCGACCGGCTGGCTGGTCGGGGCGGTGGGATGGTGGGCGGTGCTGCAGTGGTGCCTGACCACCGGGCTGTTCTCCAGCCTGGTGCAGGTCCCGGTCGCCAACACGCTGCTGCGCGACCTGCCCGAGGAGATGCGGGGCCGCGGCGTCGGCCTGCTGAACACCGTGACGATCAACTTCACCCTGTTGGGCGTCCTGCTCGGCGGCGGCGCGGCGGAGCTGGTCGGCGTCGCCACCTCACTCGTCGCCGCCGGCGTGGTGCTGGTGCTGGTGGCCGCCGCGGCGTTCGGCGTCCCGTCGTTGCGCCCGGCCCGCGCCGGCGCGGCCCCGGACACCTCCGCCGGGGTCGCCCCGGAGACCGGTGCCAAGGTCGCCCCCGAAACCCCCGCCGAGGTGGCCAATGAGTCCTGACGACCCCGTCCCCGCGACCCCGGCCCAGCAGCGGCTGTGGGTGCTGGCCGAGATGCGGCCGGGCGACCCGTTCTACAACATCCCGTTCGCGGTGGACATCACCGGCCCGCTGCGGACACCCGCGCTGGAACGCGCGCTCGACGACGTCGTCCGGCGGCACCCGCCGCTGCGCACCACGTTCCGACGCCACGGCAGCGAACTGCTCGCCCAGACCAGCGACGCGCCCCGGCCGGCGACCCCGCTGGTCGACCTCGCCGACCTGGCCGAGACGCACCGCGAGCGGCGGGCCGCCGAGCTGGCCGCGGAGTTCGCCGGCAGACCGTTCGACCTCGGCACCGGCCCGCTGCTGCGGACCCTGCTGCTGCGCCTGGCCCCGGACGCGCACCGGCTGCTGGTGAACGTCCACCACATCGTCTTCGACGGACAGTCGCTGGAGGTGTTCCTGACCGAACTGCTGTCCCGGTACGAGGAGCACCTGAAGCCCACGCCGGCGGACCCGCCGCCGCTGCCGACCGGGGTCGCCGACGTGGCGCGCGCCCGGCAGGCGGCACGGGAGCGCGGCGGCGCCGCCGAGGCGCTGCGCTACTGGACGGCCCGGCTGGCCGGCGCGCCCGAGGTGATGGAGCTGCCGATCAGCGCGGCGCGGCCGGCGGAGACCCGGCACGAGGCGGCGTACCGGTCCCGGCTGATCCCGCAGGAGGTGCTGGAGCCGCTGCGCCGGCTCGCCCGCGGCAACCGGGCGACCATGTTCATGGTGCTGAAGGCCGCCTGCGACGTGCTGCTGCGCCAGCACGGTGCCCGGGACGTCGTCATGGGCCTGGCCCTGTCCGGACGGGACAGCACCGACCAGGCCGGACTCATCGGATACCTGGCCCAGCCGGTCGTGCAGCGGCAGGAGTTCACCGGCGACCCCACGTTCCGCGAGCTGCTCGCCCGGGTGCGCGCCGACGTCCTCGACGCCCACGAGCATCCCGAGCTGCCGTTCGAGGCGGTGCTGCAGGCCCTCGGCGTGGCGCACGACCCCAGCTACTACCCGCTGTACCAGGTGATGTTCGGCTACCAGCCGCGCCAGCCGGTGCGGCGGGCCGGCGGTGCGGAGTTCGCCGTGTCCTACCTGCGCCTGCCCACCGCCAAGGTCGAGCTGGAGTTCACCCTGGCCGAGACCGAGGACGGGCTGGACGCCCAGATCGGCTACCGGTCCGACCTGTTCGACGCCACGACGATCGAGCAGATGCTCGCCCGCCTGCACACCCTGCTGGTCCGCGTCGGCGAGGACCCGGACGCCCGGGTGTCGCAGCTGATCCTGCCCAGCGAGGCGGAGTGGCACCAGGTCGTCGTGGAGTGGAACCGCACCCGCGCCGACCACCCGCGCGACCGGTGCATCCACCACCTGGTGGAGGACCAGGTCGACCGCACCCCCGACGCGGTCGCCGCGCAGGCCGGCGACCGCCGCTGGACGTACCGGCAGCTGGACGAGGCCGCCAACCGGGTGGCCCACCACCTGCGCGAGGCGGGCGTGGGCCCGGAGGTCGCGGTGGGTGTCTGCCTGCCCCGGTCGCTGGAGCTGCTGGCGGCGCTGCTGGGCGTGTTCAAGGCCGGCGGCGTGTACGTACCGCTGGATCCCGCGCTGCCGGTCCAGCGGCTGCGGACCCTGGTCGAGGACGCCCGCCCGGCCGTCATCGTCGCCGACGACGCACACGCGCCCCTGTTCGACGGGGTGGACGCGCGGATCGTGGCGCCCCGCGACACGGCCGACCGGCCCACCGGACGGGTCGGGTCGACGGTGGTCGCGGCGAACGCCGCGTACCTGCTCTACACCTCCGGCTCCACCGGCCGGCCCAAGGGTGTCGTCCTCGAACACCGCAACCTGACCAACCTGCTCACCTGGGCGCACCGGACGCTGGGCACCGAGCTGTTCCGGTCCGTGCCGCTGATCAGCTCGCTCGCCTTCGACGTGTCCATGTGGGAGATCTTCACCCCGCTCACCTGCGGCGGGATGGTGGTCGTCGCCGAGGACGCGTTCGCGCTCGCCCGTACCCCCGGGGCGGAGACCACCACGCTGCTGACCGCGGTGCCGTCGGTGCTCACCGAGCTGCTGCGCGCCGGCGGGCTGCCGCCGTCGGCCCGCACCGTCGTCTCCAACGGCGAGGTGCTGCCCCCGTCGGTGCTGCGGGACCTGTACGACACCCCGCACGTCGACCTGGTCTACAACATGTACGCGCCGACCGAGACCACCACGTTCTCGCTGTACAACGTGGTCCGCCCCGGCGAGCCGATCCCCATCGGCCGGCCCATGGACAACACCGTGGCGTACGTGCTCGACGCGGCGATGCGCCCGGTCCCGCCCGGCGTGGTCGGCCAGCTCTACCTCGGCGGGGCCGGGGTCAGCCGTGGCTACCTCAACCGGCCCGACCTGACCGCCGAGCGGTTCGTGCCCGACCCGTTCGGCGGCGACGGGCAGCGGCTGTACGCCACCGGCGACCTGGTCCGGCACGGCCCCGACGGGCGCATCCTGTTCGTCGGCCGGGTCGACCACCAGGTGAAGCTGCGCGGCTGCCGCATCGAGCTCGGCGAGGTGGAGTCGACGCTGCTGGCGCACCCCGACGTCGCCGAGTCGTGCGCGGTGGTGATCCGGCGGCGCACCGGCGACGCGCTGGCGGCGGCGGTCATGGCCCGCGACGGCGCCACCGTCGAGCCCGCGCAGCTGCGCGCCTTCCTCCAGGCCCGGCTGCCCGGCTACATGGTGCCCGAGCACCTCCAGGTGCTGCCCGAACTGCCCCGGCTGTCCAGCGGCAAGCTGGACCGTACCCGCGTGCAGCGGCTGCTGGCCGAGGCCGCGGCCGCGCCGGACGACGAACCCCCGACCGGCGACACCGAGCAGCGGGTCGCCGCGATCTGGGCCGAGCTGCTCGGCCGGGCGGTGGGCGCCACCGAGAACTTCTTCGACGCCGGAGGCAACTCGCTGCTGCTGGTCCGGCTGCGGGAGCGGCTGCGGGCCGAGTTCCGGTGCGAGGCCGGCGTGGTCGACCTGTTCCGCCACCCGACGGTACGGGCGATGGCCGAGTACCTGACCGACGCCGGGTCGGACGGCGCCAGCCTCGGCGACGCCGCCGCCGAGCGGGGCCGGGCGCGGCAGCAGGCGCGGCTGCTGGCCGGACGCCGCGCGCAGCAGCGGGGTGAGCATGCGACCCGGTGAACGGCGGCGGTGACACATGCGGCTGGATGAGTGCCGGGCGGTGGTCACGGGCGCGGCCAGCGGGATCGGCCGGGCCTGCTGCGCCGGCCTGGTCCGGGCCGGCGCCACGGTCGCGGCCCTGGACACCGACCGGAAGGGACTGGACCGGCTGGTCGGCGAGCTGGCCGACCAGCCCGGCCGGGTGCGCGCCTACCCGGCGGACGTGCGGCACCAGGACGAGGTGGTGGCCGCCGTCCGGCAGGCGGCCGAGGAGTGCGGGCCGGTCAACGTCCTGGTCAACAGCGCCGGGATCTACCGGGACGGCCTGATGGTCCGGCCGGTCGAGGAGGGTGCGGTGGTCCGGATGCCGCTCGCCCAGTGGCGGGCGGTGGTCGACGTCGACCTCACCGGCACCTTCCTGGTGTCACGCGAGGTCGCCGCGCACATGGTGCAGGCGGGGGTCCGCCCCGGCGTGATCATCACCATCTCGTCGATCTCCCGGGCGGGCAACGCCGGGCAGGGCAACTACGCGGCCGCCAAGGCGGGTGTGGTCGCGTTCACCCGCTCGATCGCGCTGGAACTCGCCCCGTACGCGATCCGTGCGGTGGCGATCGCACCCGGGTTCATCGACACCCCGATCCTCGCCGCGATGGACCCGGCGCGACTGGCCGAGCAGATCGACGCGGTCCCGCTGCGCCGGCTCGGCACACCAGAGGAGATCTTCGCCGGGGTGCGGTTCGCCATCGAGTGTGAGTACTTCAACGGCCGGTGCCTGGAGATCGACGGAGGTCTGGCCTTCTGACGCACCGCAACCGCCCGAGAGGATGATCGTCATGCCGGCTGTGAGCTTCGACCCGCGACCCGAGGGGGCCGCGACGCCCTCCGCCGACGGCGTGCGCCAGCGCCGGGAACGGGCGCTCGCCGCGCTGCGCGCGGCCATGTCCGACGCGGACGTGGTCGGCGCCGAGCGGTGCGCCGACCGGCTGCGCGCCAGCCTGCCCCACCAGCGCCGGCTGGCCGACAACACCGTCCTGGTCGCCTACGGCGGGGGCAAGGACAGCAGTTTCACGCTGGCGTTCGTCCGCGCCATGCAGCTGATCCTGTACGCCCGGCACGGCGACACGTTCGGCCTGCGCACGGTGACCAACCGGCAGGCCGGCATGCCGCAGGCGGTGCTGGACAACATCGACCGGGCGTACCGGGCCCTGGACATCCCCGGCGACCCGGACTGCGAGACGCTGCTGGTGGACGGCGACGAGGTCAGGCCGTTCCGGCGCGACGCGCCGACGCCCGCCGCGGTGGTCGAGCGCCACCGCCTCGACCTGCTGATGACCGGGCACCGCACGTTCGCCGAGGCCCGCCCGACGTTCTGCAACTCGTGCAACCTGAGCATGGTGAACGGGTTCGGGGTGGCCGCCGCGTACGGCCGGCCCGTGGACGTCATCGTCACCGGGGACTCCCCGGACGAGCAGCGGGCCTACCAGCTGTGGATCAACCGGCTGGCCCGGCGGTTCGGCGCCGGCGCGGGGCGGCCGGGGCGGCGGCCGGGGGAGACGGGGTTCCGCGGGTTCCTGAAGGCCACCAACGACATCGCGCACGCCTACTACGCCGACCTCTACGGCGCCCAGGCCCACCGGGAGATCGCCGAGCGCCGGGTCAGCCACGACGTGCCGCACCAGCTCCGGTTCTTCTCGATCTTCGACGACACGCGCTACTCGTCGCGGAACCACTGGCGGCTGCTGACCGAGCACCTCGGGTTCGAGTTCGACGAGATCGCGTTCAGCTTCACCGAGTCCGACTGTGGCAACCCGACCCTGATGGCGCACCTGCGCGGGCTGAAGTGCGAGCGCCGCTACGGGCGCGACTACGCCGAGGGCCTGCGCGAGTACCTCACGTTCGCCGAGTCGCTGATGCGGCGCAAGGAGTTTCCCGACGAGCTGATCGACCGGGTGCGCCGCCGCTACGCCGGTGCCGACGCCGTGGCCCACATGCGCTCCCTGGCCAACCGTTTCGCCCGGGACGCGTACGGCCTCACCGAGGAACAGCTGGTGTGCATGGTCTACTCGCCGGTGACCGACAAGGGGGAGCGGCTGGAGCTGTACCTCGACCGGGAACAGCCCCGGCTGGCCGGCCGGGTGGCGGAGGTGCACGCGCTGCTGGCCGGCGACGACGAGCCGGAGACGGGCGAGGCGCGACAGCTGGCCGCCGCGCTCCGGGCGTGCAGCGGGCTGGACCTGCAGCGGCTGCGCACGCTGTACCGCAGCCCCGCCGTCGGTACGCCCGGGCTGTCCACGCTCGACGGCCGCAAGGACCTGCTGAGCGCGGTGCTGGCCGGTGACCCGCACAAGCAGGTGATCGAGACCCGGCACGCCCCGGACGGGCCGGTGGTGCGCGAGCTGCTCAGCGGCCGCTGACGCCCGCCGCCGGGCCGCCCCGCCCCGCGCCTCCCGGGGCCCGGGTCGGCTCAGCGCGCGGCGAGCGCGTCCAGCAGTTCCCGCTCGCGGCGCGCGCTCAGCCCGGCCTTACGCGGGCGGTCCAGGCCCTGGCTCCGCTCCCAGGACAGGAGGTCGGCCAGCATCTCCGCCCGCGGGCGGTGCCGCAGCCCGGCCGCGACCGCGGCCGCGCCGCTGCGGGCCAGGAACCCGCGGAAGTCCGGGTCGACGATCCACAGCGGGAGGGACTCCGACCCCATGAACTCCGACACGTCCTGCTTGCGCAGCCAGTCCGGGTCGGCCGGGACGACCGGGCCGGTGTGCCCGCCCACGGCACGCGACAGTTCGATCCACTCGCCGAGCGAGACCGTCGGGCCGACCGCGTCGTACGTCCCGGTCGTTCCGGCCCGCGCCGCGTCCAGCAGCCACCCGGCGAGGTCCCGTACGTCGACCACCTGGGTGGGCGCGTCCAGCGAGTCCGGCACCAGCAGCGGCGACCGGGGGTCGCGCGCCGCGCGGGCCACCCAGTAGCCGGACCGTCCGGTGTGGTCGCCGGGCCCGCCGATCAGCCCGGCACGGGCGATCAGCAGCCGGTCGCCGAGCGCCTCGGCGGAGGCCCGCTCGCAGGCGGCCTTCGCTCCGGCGTACTGCTCGCCCTCGGCGGTGTCCTGGTCGATGGGGGTGGCGATGGCCGCGGACTCGTCGGCTCCCGGGGTGTCGTGGCTGGCGTACACGTTGGTCGAGGAGACGTAGCTCCAGTGCCGGGCCCGTCCCGCCAGCGCCCGGAGCGCCTGCGCGACCATTCCCGGCTGCCACGACACCTCGACGACGGCGTCCCACTCGACGTCCGGCAGCAGGTCGTACGCGTCCGGCGTCCGCCGGTCGGCGGCCACCAGGACCGCCCCGTCCGCCACCGGTCCGCTGTCGCCGCGTGCCAGGCAGGTCACCGCGTGGCCGCGTTCGACCGCCTGCCGGGCCACCTCACGACCGAGCCACGCCGTGCCACCCAGAATCAGGATTCGCATGCCCTCCACCTAAACACGTCACCACCGCCGCGCGGGGGTACGCGTGTGTCGATCTCCCGTCGCCGCCGACTCCGGTGTCAGCGGGGCCGGGCACGACCGGCGTGGGTCGCCGGGTGACCGCCGTGGCGGGTGCGTGGGCCCTCGAATCGATATCCTGCGACGCCGGCCCTGGGTCACGCGGGGAGCCGTCCCGTCGCCGGCGACCGGGCGGGCCGGCGTCCGGCCGGGTGGGGAGGAGAGGACACGGTGAGCAACGGGGGACCAGCACCGACGGGATCGGGCCGCACGTCGGACGCGAACACGGGTGGGGTGCTCCTCGAAGCGGAGGTTCAGGGCCGACAGTTGCGGGTGACGCTGCCGGCCGAGGTGCCGGCGGCGGTGACCGGCATGCCCGTCCCGGCGAGCGTGTTCGCCGGCCGTGACGAGCTCGTCGCGCTTCTCCTCGGGCGGCTGGCGCCGGGGGGTGAGGGTGGCACGACGCTGGTGTCGGCGGCGGCCGGCATGGCGGGGATCGGCACGACCGAACTGGTGTTGCAGACCGCCGCCCGTGCCCTGCGGATTCCGGGCTGGTTTCCCGGCGGGGTGGTGTTCGTCGACCTGTTCGGCTACGACCCCGACCGGCGGTTGTCCGCCGTTGACGCCCTGTGGCGCTGGTTGCGGGCGGTCGGCATCCCGGGCGAGCGTATCCCGGCCGGTGAGCAGGCGCGGGCCCGGCTGTGGCGGAGTGTCGTGGCCGCGTACGTGCGGCAGGGCCGCCGCCTGCTGGTGGTCATCGACAACGCGGCCGACGCGGCCCAGGTGAGCCCGCTGCTGCCGGCCGACCCGAGTGTTCCGGTTCTGGTCACCTCCCGGCACGCGCTGGACATCGGCGCCCGCCAGCACACCCTGGACGTTCTCGACGACGCCGCGGCCGTCGACGTGATCAGCCGGGTGGTGGCGTCGCGCCGTGGCGGAGCGGTCTCGTGGGACGCGCCCGGCGAGCGGGAGGCGGTGGCGGAGCTGGCCGGTCTGTGCGCCGGCCTGCCGCTGGCGTTGCGGATCGTCGCCGCGCTGCTGGCGGATCATCCGCAACCGGCCGCGCTGGCCGCGTCGTTGCGCGATGCCCGTGACCGCCCGGATCAGCCGGCTGAGCCGGAGAACCCCGGCATGCTCGCGACACGTGCCGCGGCTGACCTGTCGTACCGACGGTTGACCCCGCGGCACTCCCGGGTGTACCGGCTGCTGCCGCTGGACCCCGGTCCCGACGTCAGTACCGTCTCCGCCGCCTGGCTCGTGGACATGCCGGTCGGTGAGGTCGCCGAGCTGCTGCAGGACCTGCGTCGGGCCCACCTGGTCGACGAGCCCACCACCAACCGGTGGCGCATGTACGACCTTGTCCGCCTTCACGCGGCCAGCCAACCCCCACCTCCCCGCTCCCCGGGTGAGGTGATGGTTGCCCTGCGGCGGTTGTACCTCTACTACCACGACACCGCCCGCGCCGCCGTTTCCCACCTGAACCCGGCCGCCACCACCGACACCACCGTCTTCGCCACCCGTGAGCAGGCCCTGGCCTGGCTGGAGGCCGAGCGGGCCAACCTGGTCGCCGTCTGCGCCACCGCGACCCGTCACCACCTGTCGCAGATCAGCACCGGCCTCCCGTTCGTCCTCGCCGGATACCTCCACCTCCGGCGCCACCTCGACGACTGGATCACCATCGCCACCCGGGCCGCCGACGTCTCCCACGAGGCCGGCCACTGGAATGACGAAGGTGCGGCGTTGACCCTTCTCGGTCGTGCCCTGACCGAGGCGGGCCGGTTCGACGAGGCCGTGACCGCCTACACCCGGGCCGCCGACATCTGTCATCAGGGGGGTGATCGGCGTCGTGGGAGCCGGGCGCTGGAGCTCCTCGGTGGGCTGCTGACCCGGGCGGGCCGGTTCGACGAGGCCGCGACGGCCTACAGCCGGGCCGCCGGCATCTTCCGCGATTCCGGTGATCGGCGGTCCGAGGGCCGGGTGCTGGATCTTCTGGGTGCCGCCCTGGCCGAGGCGGGCCGGCTGGACGAGGCGATCACCGCTTTCAGCCGTCAGCTGGAGGTGTACGTCGAACTCGGTGACCGGTACGGCGAAGGCGAGGCGCGGGGTAACCTCGGCGCTGTCCTGGGCGAGGCGGGCCGGTTCGAGGAGGCGATCGACGTCCTCACCCGCGCCGTCGACATCTTCCGCGGGCTCGGCGACCGGCGGAATGAGGGCCGGAGTCTGGGCATGCTCGGCGCTGCCCTGGCCGAGGCGGGCCGGTTCGACGAGGCCCGTGAGTGCTGGGAAAGGGCTACCAGCATGTTGGCGGAACTTGGTGATGCCGCATGGATCGAGGTGATCCGCGAGTTCGCGGGCGAGCTACTGCCAGCGGCCGAGAGCGGTGAGCCCCAGGGAACACCGTCGCAACCACGACCAGCCGAGTGACTCCGCCGCGCACGGCCGTCGGGGTCACCGGATCGGCCACACCGGGTCGGAGACGACGGGAGACCGTGACGGCATCGGGTCCCTGGCGGTCCTGACCGGTGTGCCATCGGACCCGGGAGTGCGCCTGGGCGCCTGCCGAGCGGACCTGGCCGAGTGAGGGCGGCCGTCGAGTCGGGCAGGAGGTGTGAACGTGTGCCGTGTCGGAAGCGAGGCCGGGGGTTTTCCGGTCGCCACCGTGGACCCCATCCACTGGGGCTGCCGGCGTGGCTCTGTTGCGTCGTCAGTGTGTCAACGATCGCTTCTGTGATCAGCGACCACCGGTCAGGGCGACCGGCAATCGCGCGGAAAGCTGGTGCGGGTGCGTCAGTGCTTCTGCGCGGTGGAGGCCGCGATCACCTCGCGGAGGTCGGCGACGGCCGGCCGGTGCTGTTCACCGTCGGGCACGGTGTCGAGCGCGGTACGGGCGAGGTGCACGACGAACGTGGTCCGCCGTGACTCGGGCAGGGCGCTGATGGCCTGACGGGCGTGGTTGGCACCGTCGTCGAGGTGGCCGTCGCGGATCAGACACATCGCGGTGTGCAGGTGGACCTGGGCGCGGGCGGCAGGTTCCCACTCCGGCGTCAACGCCAGCGTCTGCTCCTGTGCCTGCTGTGCCTCCCGGGTGTGGCCCAGGTGACTGTGGACGTAGCTGAGCGTGTGCCACAGACACTGCTGCGGCCACTGGTAGATGCTTCTCGCGTCGGCGGTGACAGCGTCGGGCAGTCGGTCGAACACGTCGCGGAGCTGATCCGTGTAGTGCCGGGCGCCGGCCGCGTCACCGGCGACCGCGCTGGCCTGCGCGCACGCGGCGAGCGCGCTCGCCGTACCGGGGTAGGCCCGCCCGCTGCTGATCGCCAGTGCCTGCTCGGCCTGGTGCCACGCAATCTGACCCGAGTGCGGTTCGTAGAGGGCGTGGATGGCCGCCTGGCCCCGCACCCACGTCTGGACGCTTGGATCCCCGGCGGCGTCGGCGGCCATCCGGCTGGTCCGCCACCACCTGCGGGCGAGCGGATACTGGCCGGTTTGTGCCAGGGTCTTCGCCATGATCCCGGCCAGGAGGGCGCCGACCCGCGACAGGTCGGCGTGTCGGCTACCCCGGCTGGCCGTGATGGCCTGCTGGAGGTCCGCCAGGTCGGCGGCAAGATGGTGCGTGAGCAGAGCCGGTGCCATCGTGAGGTAGTTGCGCCCGTACTCCTCGGCGACCGCCTCCCACTCCGCGGCGTCGAGATCGGTCGTCTCCTGCCTCGACAGGGACGCGGCGAGTCCGGTCCGGATCGAGTCCAGCGCAGACCCGGCGACTCCTCCCGTCGCGAGCACTGTCAACGCGTACTGAAGCATGGTGCGACGTTGCATGTCGCCCTCCGTTCCGTCACGGCCCGCCGGGCCGGGCCAGCGACCATCGTCGCCACCGAGCCGGGGCATGCCGTCGGCGCCGAGAGCAGCGATGAATCGCGCGCCCGGTTCCCCCGCCGCGGCTGCCGCCACAGGCCCGATAGCAGCTTCGAGCGTACGTCCCGGGCCGCCAAAACTCCACGAAACGGTATTGGCGATCGTCTCGGGACCGAGCACACCCGCCCACCGGGCGCGGCGGGCCGCCTCGGCTTTTTCTCTGCGGTATCGCTCCTCAAGCGACCGGTAGTGGTCGTAGGCGGTGATCAATTCTCCGCCGGCCTGCAGCAGCGCCTCACACTGCGCCCAGAAAACGCGATCCACGACCTGCCGGCCGCACTCCACGTTGGCCACCGTGCTCCGGGAGCTGTGCACCCGCAGCGCCACGTCCTTCTGGGTCAGTCCACGCGCCTGCCGCCAGCGGGCCAGGCTACGTCCGAGCGTCCGCTTCGCGTCGCTGAGTTGCTGCGGATCCACGAGGAACCTTCCTACCGGCACCGATTCGATCACGAATGTCATGGACCGTGCGAACCGACACTAACGCGCCGGGGGGGTTGGGTGTTCGATTGTCGACGTCGAGTCGTCAATGTCGACGGTCAATATCACGACACACAGTCGCCCGAGCCGCCGTCGTCTGTTTCCTCGGCGTGGGTCACTCGTGGATCGCTCGTCGTACCGCACACCGGATCCGGGTTCCGACAGGCACGGCATCCGGCAACCTCCGCAAGGCCGTGTGCTGCGAAGCGGATCGGTCGCGGGTTCGCGAGCACGCACGGCGCACGGGCGAACGTCGCGAAGCACCCGCGATCCGACCCCCAGGTAACCGTCCGGGCCTCCGTGTCGGCCACCCTCGACGCGGGTTTCGACACCACACCAACCCGCGGCCGTCGAAGGCGGTCTCGTGGTACGTCGCCGCCCCTGCGGCTCTCAGGTCGTTTCCGCGGGCGGCTGGGGCGGTTGGCCGGCGCCGGCGGCGATCATCAGGGACAGTTCGCGGACGAGATCGTCCATGGTCTCGCCACTGCTGGCACGGAGCAGGCCGAGCGCCAGGTCGGCGAGCAGGTAGAACCCGAGGGTGCGGGCCCGCTCGCTGGGAAAGGCGGCCAGGAGTTCCTCGGCGCCGGCGAGGTCACCGCGGCGGGTGGCCGCGATGACCCCGGCGGCGCGTTGGACCAGCTCCGCCACTGCGGGGGTGGTGTCGGGCACCGGTCAGATCTTCGGGCTCGCGGCGCGGGCGGCGTCGAAGCGGGCCGCCACGTCGGACCAGTTGACGAGGTCCCACAGCCGGTCGACGTAGTCGGGACGCACGTTCTTGTACTGCAGGTAGTACGCGTGCTCCCAGGCGTCGAAGACCAGCAGCGGGGTCGATCCCTGCCCGACGTTGCCGTGGTGGTCGTAGACCTGCTCGACGATCAGACGCTGCCCCAGCGGCTCCCAGGCGAGCACACCCCAGCCGGAGCCCTGCACGCTCTTGGTCGCCGCGGACAGTTGCCCGGCGAACGCCTCGAAGGAGCCGAAGTGCTCGTCGATCGCCGCCGCCAGCTCGCCGTCCGGGCGGTCACCGCCGTCCGGTGACAGGTTCCCCCAGAAGATCGTGTGCAGCACGTGCCCGGACAGGTTGAACGCGAAGGTCTTCTCCAGACCGACCAGGGCACCGAAGTCGCCCTTGGCGCGGGCCTCGGCGATCTGCTCCAGGCCGTCGTTGGCGCCCTTGACGTAGGCGGCGTGGTGCTTGCTGTGGTGCAACTCCAGGATCTGCCCGGACATCGCCGGTTCGAGCGCGCCGTAGTCGTAGGGCAGGTCGGGCAGGGTGTAGACCGCCATCGAGGCTCCTCCGATGATCATGCCATTACTTGGTTGCTGCCAATATCTTGCAACAAGGTGTGGCCATTGTGGAGCACGAGGTGTGTCACGTCGCGAGACGGTCGGACGAGGACGGTGGACGACCGGCTGATCAGCCCGCCCGGACGGCCCCGCCGACGACCGCGAGAACCTCCTCGGGGGTACGGCCCGGGGCGCCGCCCTGCGCCAGGCGGTCCGTGCCGCCCCCGCGCCCGTCGAGGGCGGTCTTCACCAGGTGTACGGCGCCGAGCGTGGCCGGCGTCGCCGTCGTGGTGGCGACGACCAGGCGGGTGACGCGGTCGGCGGGCGCGGCCACCGCCACCACGCCGGGTTCGTTCTCGGGCAGCGCGGCGCGGATCAGCTCGGCGAGCTGCCGGGGGTCGTCGTCGCCGGCCGCCACCACGCCCACGTGGCGGGTGCCGTCGATCCGTACCGCGTCGGCGGCGAGGCGTCGGGCGCGCTGCGCGGCGAGCTCACGGGCGAGCTGGTCGGCGCGGCGTTCCGCGGCCCTGGCGCGGTCGAGCAGGGCGCTGATGCGCGCGGGCAGGTCCTCACGCGGGGCCTGCAGCTGAGCGGCGAGCTGGGTGACGAGGTCCCGTTCCCGGGCGAGGTAGCGCATCCCGTCGAGGCCGACGACCGCCTCGACGCGGCGGTGACCGGCGCCGACGGACGACTCGCCGGTCAGCGCGAGCACGCCGATCTGGCTGGAGCGGGACACGTGGGTGCCGCCGCACAGCTCCCGGGACCAGGCCCCGCCGATCTCCACCACCCGGACCTGCTCGTCGTAGGTCTCCCCGAACAGGGCCAGGGCGCCGATCTCCCGGGCCCGGGCCAGCGGCATGATCCGCGCGGTGACGGGCAGGTCGTCGCGGAGCGCCTGGTTCGCGACGTCCTCGATCTCGCTGCGCGTCGCCGGGGAGAGGCTGCCGGGCCAGGCGAAGTCCAACCGCAGGTAGCCGGGCCGGTTGTAGGAGCCGGACTGCAACGCGGTCGGGCCGAGGACCTGCCGCAGGGCGGCGTGCAGGACGTGCGTGCCGGAGTGGGCCTGCCGGGCGCCGAGCCGCCACCGCGGGTCGACCTGGGCGGTGAGGCGGGACCCGACGGTGAGCTCACCGCCGGTGACGCGTACGTGGTGTACGACGAGACCCTTGATCGGGCGTTGCACGTCGATCACCTCCGCCGCCCCGTCCGGACCGGTGAGGTGGCCGGCGTCGGCGGCCTGCCCGCCGGACTCGGCGTAGAACGGCGTGACGTCGAGCACCACCGCCACGATCTGGCCCTCGGGCGCCGCCGCCACCGGTTCGCCGTCGGCAAGGAGCGCCACCACGGTCGACTCGGTCGTCAGGTCGGTGTAGGCGCGCCAGTCCGTCGGCCCGGCGCTGTCGAGGATCCGCCGGTAGGCCGACAGGTCGGCGTGGCCGGTCTTCCGCGCCCGCGCGTCCGCCCTGGCCCGCGCCCGCTGATCGGCCATCAACCGCCGGAACCCCTCCTCATCCACCCGCAACCCATGCTCGGCGGCAA